>ULTZ01009333.1_pt1 | contig 93202 bp, 97 predicted proteins | sample 1957981 | NCBI WGS metagenome assembly ULTZ01 (sample SAMEA4835745, study PRJEB28245) | human gut metagenome | biome: gut microbiome; material: fecal sample | place: Denmark | collected 2008
ATTTTCCAGATTTCCAAAGTATGGGTATTAAATGAAAACAAGAGCTAAACAAGTGCAAATAAAACTGCTTATTTACAGTAATTTATAGAGTGCTTGATGTTTTCAGTTGTTTTCATTCATTTCAGTTGATTGGTTCTTTTTCGGTACAATTTTGTTTCTTATTTGTTTCTCAATATCGACCTTTATTCATATCTTTGCAACAGAAACAAAAATATGAAGGGAGCGATATGCCACGAGTAAAGAAGCCAACAAAAGTAAAAGAGCCTGTCCGCCTTCGGACAAAGAAGCTGGCAGATGGAAGCCAAAGTCTGTATCTTGATATATACCGTTTCGGAAAACGGACATACGAATATCTTAAGTTGTATCTCATTCCGGAAACGGACAACAATGCCCGTCGGCAGAATCAGGCGACTATGAATGCCGCCAATGCCATCAAGTCCAAACGAATTATCGAGTTGACCAACGGCGAGGCCGGTATAGAAACCAAAGAGAGAGTTTACCTGCTTGACTGGATGAACACCTACAAGGAGAACCAGGCCAAGCGTGGCAAAAAGGACGGTAATCAAATTGAAGTCACTATACGCATCTTGAAGGATTATGCAGGAGAACGTATGTTAATGGAGCAAATAGACAAGACATTCTGCCAGAATTATCTTGACTACCTTCAGTCCGAATACCGTTCCAGAGGCAAACGAGTGTCAAATTACACACTGCATACTTATTATCGGGTATTGAACGGAGCCTTGAATGCGGCTGTCAGGGCCGAGATCATCAAGTCCAATCCTTTTACGAAAATCAGCAATTCGGAAAAAATCCGTCTGCCTGAAAGCAAACGGTCATATATGACCATTGAAGAGGTACGTGCATTGATCGCCACCCCGATGAAAAATGAAGCCGTGAAAGACGCCTATCTGTTCTCTTGTTTCTGCGGTCTGCGTATCAGCGATATAATCAAGTTGCAATGGAAAGATGTATTCGTTGACCGTGGGCAATACCGCCTGTCGGTTTCCATGCAGAAAACCAAGGAACCGATTTATCTCCCGCTTTCCTCGGAAGCGTTGAAATGGATGCCTGCGCGTGGGGACAAAACTCCCGATGACTATGTGTTTGACCTGCCGTCTCCTACAATGGTCAATCTCCTTATCAAACCGTGGGCAAAAGCGGCTGGAATAAGCAAGCGTTTTACATTCCATACGGCGCGGCACACGTTCGCGACGATGATGCTGACACTCGGAGCAGACTTATATACGACATCCAAGCTGCTTGGCCATGCTGACGTGAAAATGACACAGGTGTACGCCAAAATCATCAACCAGAAAAAGGATGATGCCGTCAATTTGGTCAACGGTATGTTTGACTAATCGGACAGTCGTATATCTCATGTCAAATTTACATTTACATACAGTTCCCGGTATTATTGGGTTAAAAATATAACCGAATGCCTTATCTTCGTAATATATTATAAACCAATTAAACGTAAATCGACATGATAAAAGCTGATTACGGCCTTCTCTCTTTTTGAGGGGAGCAAACACCCGCATCACATTGAAGCGGCACAGGACGTGGCGGAAGAACTTTTCGCCCTGCTTACCGAAGCAAAAACAGTTTATCTCCAGGAGGTCAAAATCCACGGCAAACAGTATCGCCGTTATGTGGAGGATTTTGTGAACAGTCACCGGTATATTGACTGCGATAACGCGCTCTGCCGGAACTGCCACGAAATGAACATCCACATCGTCAAGGGACTGCTGACCGACTGCCCCCACCTTATCCAACCGCTTTTTTCCGCCCCGAGTCTCTCTTTCGAGGAGTGCATGGAACTGAAGCGGAAGTATGACACATCGGAACTGGCATCCTCCGATTATAATCCGGCAAAGTTTTTTCTTTCTTTTGACTGCAGTCTTTCGCGCAAACAACTGGCCGGTATCGTTTCTTGCGCCAACACTTATCATCTATTCTGCTCTTCCGTAACTATTGACGACATGGAATCTCTCTTCTCCTGCAAGAGAGGTTTCAGCCTTCGGGTGAACAGCGTGCGCCGTGTGGCTATCCTGTTCGATGCCCTTCTTGAGCATTCCTTTATTCAGGCCCAATGGCAGACAGTTCTCAGCAAGGGAAAATTTCTGCGGACCAAAGACGGGAAAGGATTCGTTTCAGCCACGAGTCTTTCATCCGCGTTGTCTGCCATGCGAAACGGCATGACGTCGGCGGCCTACGCAATCAAGCGTACCGTCGATGAACTGAGGTGGTGCCAATAAGTGCAAAAAAATAAAGCATGTGAAAGGTAAAAGCGTGATAGTTGCCGTGATACGTGGCAACTATCACGGTATAAATTTCCGTCAAGCAATTCACTTATCCTACCTTTGACTACAGTTAGCGCTATATGACGGAAAGCATGCTTCCATTGTCTAATTTTTAATCAATGTCTTATGCAGAATAGTAACAGATTGACATTCATGGAAAGGTTGAGCGAACGGCTCACGGCCCTTGAAGCGATTATCCGGAAATTGGAGCCGGTCGAGAGCTTTCTGGAACGGGTGGAATTGCTGGAAAAGAACATTTACGCAACCAAAAAGGTCTTTACTTTTTCGGAAGCCTGCATGTACATCGGGGTATCAGAAAGTATGCTGTATAAACTTACGGCCAACAAGGAGATTCCTCACTACAAGCCTCGCGGTAAGATGATCTACTTTGCCAAGGAGGAACTGGACGAATGGCTCCTGCAGAATCATGAACTTGCCGTCGATGATGCCACGCGGATGGCACACGAGGCGGCAGCAGTACAACCCTTCTTAAACGAGAAACGCCATGGAAAACGAAAGAAGAACTGACCAGAAGACGGGAATGGGATTGGAAGAGACCCGTCTGTCAGATATTCTTTCAGCTTCCCAAATCAAGGCGACGGATACATACGAGACCCCGCCGCAAATTATCTGGATTGACAATTCGACCATAGCGACTCTCGGCAATTTCAGTGCATCGACCGGCAAGGCAAAATCCAAGAAGACATTCAATGTCTCCGCCCTTGTCGCCGCTTCCCTGGCAGGTAAGCAGGTGCTGAACTACCGGGCGCATCTACCGGAAGGCAAACGCCGGATCCTGTATGTCGATACCGAGCAGAGCCGCTATCATTGTCACACGGTGCTGGAACGTATTCTGCGGTTGGCCGGGCTTCCTACCACAGCAGACAGCGAGAACCTTGATTTCATCTGCCTGCGGGAGTATTCTCCGACAGTCCGTATAAGTGTGATAGACTATGCCTTGCGTCAGGGTAAAGGTTACGGGCTGGTTATCATTGACGGTATCCGCGACCTTATGCTGGACATCAACAGCACCAGCGAATCGGTGGAGGTCATCAACAAAATGATGGAATGGTCCTCTCGTTACGACCTCCATATCCATTGCGTGCTGCACCTGAACAAAGGGGACAACAATGTACGAGGCCATATCGGTACGGAGATGAGCAACAAGGCGGAAACAGTACTGGTCATCAGCAAATGCAACGAGAATCCGTCTGTCAGTGAAGTCCATGCCCTGCATATCCGGGAAAAGGAGTTCAAGCCTTTCGCGTTCACCGTGGACGACAACGGGCTCCCGGTCATCGCCGAAGGGCACACGTTCGGAGACACCCCGAAGCCCAGGCAACGGACAAGCTTTACGGAGCTGAGCATCGAGCAGCACCGGGAAGCTCTTTCCGCTGCCTTTGACGGCAAACCCATCAGGGGCTTTGATAATGTACTGCAACGTCTGATCGCCTCTTATGAATCCATAGGCTTCAAGCGGGGCCGCAGTGTCATGATCAAACTGCTGCAATACCTGACGGACAACCTTAAACTCATCGTCAAGCAGGACAAGCTGTTCTACTATGACATGACACCCGCGGAAGCAAGGCTTTTTGATGAAGAATGAAGCCGGGCGCGGGCATATATATTTCAGTTTACTTTAGTATGTATATATATAGAGAAAAAAACTAAACTAAACCATTTCCGTGTGAACAAGTGAAAGAAAACAGCCATGACTATAGAAGAAGCAAAACAGGTACGCATAGTGGACTTCCTGGCGCAGCTCGGCCACCATGCGCAATACGTTAAATCGGATCAGTACTGGTATCTCTCGCCGTTAAGGGATGAGCAGTCGCCGTCGTTCAAGGTCAATGACCGGTTGAACGAATGGTATGATTTTGGGGCGGCCACCGGAGGCGACCTCGTGGAATTGGGTAAATACCTTTACCAGACTGAAAGTGTAAGCGAGGTACTGGCATACATCGGGCGGCATTCCAGCGATATGCCTTTGCCGAAAGTCCGTTTCCAGGCTCTTCCGCCCCGTCCCGTGGAATCGGAGATGAAAAATCTGATTGTCGTCCCGTTACGGCATCACGCGTTATACTCTTACCTTCAATCCCGGAAAATAGATGCTGACATAGGACGTATGTTCTGCAAAGAAATCCATTATGAATTGCGTGACCGGCATTATTTCGCCCTCGCGTTCGGTAATGTTTCAGGCGGATATGAAATGCGCAACGCCTATTATAAAGGATGCATCAAGAACAAGGACATCTCCCTGATCGGACATCAGTGCGGCGAGATACAGGAACGGGTCTGCGTGTTCGAGGGGTTCATGGACTTTCTATCTTACCTGACATTGAAGCAGTCATGCAACCGGACCATTTGTATAGACCAGCCTTGCGACTACCTTGTCATGAACTCCGTAAACAACTTGAAAAAGGCATTGATGTACCTGCAGAGATACCTGCATATACATTGTTACCTCGACAACGACCTTGCCGGGCAAAAGACCGTGGAAACCATAGCCGGACTATACGGCGAACGGGTCAGCAACGAAGCTGTCCGATACAGCGAATACAAGGATCTGAATGATTGCTTGCGAGGCAAGAAACGCTGACCTAAAAAAGCGAATCTGCCAATGGAGGCCCTCCTGAACGGAGGGCTTTTTTTATGCCCTGACTTCTTTATTTTTTCCGTTCATTAAGGCGATATAGTACGATTTTATAGTACGATTTTCAAAATCGATATAAATCTTGTAAAGAAAATATCCGTTTAATACACAATTATTTCGTAGTTAGAAATTCTCCTTTTTTATTTGTGAAATCAAACTAATACAAAATTCAATATCCATACTAAAAGATATGAGATCATATTTCATTTTTGCCATTGTTCTGACGGTCGCGTACCTCATTTATTACGCGGTCATCATTATGCAGGATCTCTATGGAAAAAGGAGAACCGGCAAGACAGAGGAGGAAGTTTTCGACCTCGGCACACTGGAGGACGAAGAGAGTGTTGCCGTGAGCGAGAGTGAAACCGGGTTCCGTGTCGGCAACGAGCAATACGATACTGAAACAGCATCAGGCGGCGATTCTGCCACCGACCAGAAGCCGGCGGACAAAAAGCCGGAGACAAAGGAGACCCCGGAAGAAAGACTGGAGCGTCTCAAAGCCAAGGCGGAGGAAAAGATGGAGGAAACCACGCCCTACCTGTCTGATGGCTTCAGTGCAGATGAAATGTACAAGGCGATGCTTTCCAGGGGCAAACTGGAAAATCGTCCGGAGATGGCCTGGAAACCAATTAAAGACAAATTGTAGCATGTCGATTAAGCAAAAGATAGTATGCCTGTTAATTCTTGTACCCTATGCGGCTTTCGCCAAGAGCGGCAGCGTGAACTACAGCTGGGGAGCGGATGCGCTGGCCACGATGCACGACTTCGTGGTCACGATGATGCTGTATGTCCTGTATATATGCTACTCCATCGCATCCGTCCTGGTCATCGTGTCCGCCTTCCAGATCTACATCAAGATGAACACTGGAGAGGACGGCATCGTCAAATCCTTTTTATCGCTGCTTGGCGCGTGCCTGTTCATCATCGGGGCCTCCATCGTACTTCCGGCATTTTTCGGTTATCGCATATAAGGCTGTTTAACAATCCAATACATAAATATTAACTCAAAAACGATCAAGTATGTTTCAGAAAGTAAAACAAATGTGCCGAAAGGCAAAAGGATTCATCCAAGGTGTTTCCACCAAAGTGAAGATGCTTGCACTCACTTTGTTCTCTGGTACCACGGCAATGGCCCAGAGTACGGCCGGCGACTATTCAGCCGGTACTACCGCACTTTCTACCGTGGCGGAGGAAATTGTCAAGTATGTACCAGTCATGGTCAAGCTCTGCTATGCCATCGCCGGTGTAGTCGCCATTATCGGCGCCATCTCCGTTTACATCGCCATGAACAACGAGGAGCAGGATGTCAAGAAGAAGATCATGATGGTGGTTGGTGCATGTCTTTTCCTGATTGCAGCAGCACAGGCTCTTCCTTTGTTTTTCGGCATTGACGCATAAAAGTACCGAGGGATGAAAAGCAAGGAAACACGTTATCCGGACTATCCGCTGTTCAAGGGGCTGCAACGTCCTCTTGAAGTGATGGGATTGCAGGGCCGCTACATCTATTGGGCGGCAGGAACGGCAGGCGGAGCCATCGCGGGCTTCATAGCCGCTTACTGCCTTGCCGGATTCGTGGCCGGGCTGGCCGCGCTGACAGTCATTCTGTCGGTGGGCATCGTGCTAATCATCTTCAAGCAGCGGAAAGGTCTGCACAGCAAGAGAACGGACCGAGGCGTGTTCGTCTATGCCTACTCGCGTAAGGTCTGACAAAATTAAACCATCACAGCAATGTATGGCTATATTGAATGTTGAACGTGGGTAGGTTCGTATGAGATACGGGCCTACCCCTATTTAATTGAACGTATATTGAAATGACCCTATACATTATCCTGATTTTCGTTGCCTTATGCGCGGGTATGGCCATATCCGTCCATGCGTTCGGTACCGGAGGCAAGCGCAAGCGTATCTTCCAGGACATCTATTTCTCGGTGGAAGACACGGAAGGCGTGGGTGTCCTGTACACCAAGACGGGCGAATACTCCGCCGTGCTGAAGATCGAGAATCCGGTACAGAAGTATTCGGCGAACATAGACAGCTACTACGATTTCACGCATCTGTTCTCCGCCCTTGCCCTGACCTTGGGAGAAGGTTATGCCATTCACAAGCAGGACATCTTCGTGAGAAAGCGTTTTGTCAACGAGGATACCGGGAAACAGGAGTTCCTTTCTGAATCGTATTTCCGGTATTTCAAGGGAAGGGCGTACACGGACAGCATGTGTTACCTGACCATCACGCAGGAAGCCAGGAAAAGCCGCCTTTTCTCGTTCGACAACAAGAAATGGCGTGATTTCCTTGTAAAGATCCGCAAGGTACAGGACCAGTTGCGGGACAGCGGCGTGCAGGCGCGTTTCCTGAACAAATCCGAGGCAAGCGATTACGTGGACCGGTATTTCGCCATGAACTTCAAGGACCGTATCATCTCGATGACGAACTTCAAGTCGGACGACGAGAGCGTCTCGATGGGTGACAAGCGCTGCAAGGTGTACAGTCTCGTGGACGTGGACTGCATCTCGCTGCCTTCGATGATCAGACCCTATACCAATATAGAAGTGAACAACACGGAAATGCCCGTGGATCTTGTCTCGGCCATTGACAGCATTCCGAATGCCGATACAGTGGTCTATAACCAGGTCATCTTCCTTCCCAACCAGAAGCGTGAACTATCGCTGCTGGACAAGAAGAAGAACCGGCACGCGAGTATTCCCAACCCGAGCAACCAGGCAGCGGTCGAAGACATAAAACGTGTACAGGAGGTGATTGCTCGCGAGAGCAAGCAGCTCGTGTACAGCCATTTCAACCTTATAGTGGCCGTGTCCGGCGATACGGACCTGCAGAAGTGTACGAATCATCTGGAGAATGCTTTCGGTAGAATGGGAATCCATATCTCCAAACGAGCCTACAACCAGCTGGAGCTGTTCGTCGGCTCGTTCCCGGGCAACTGCTACAGCCTGAATGAAGAGTATGACCGGTTCCTGACCCTATCGGACGCGGCAATGTGCCTGATGTACAAGGAACGTGTGCAGCACAGCGAAGACACCCCGGTGAAAGTCTATTACACTGACCGCCAGGGAGTGCCTGTCGCCATCGACATCACCGGCAAGGAAGGCAAACAGAAACTGACGGACAACTCGAACTTTTTTGCCCTCGGGCCGAGCGGTTCCGGGAAATCCTTCCACATGAACTCTGTCGTGCGCCAGCTGCACGAACAGGGTACGGACATCGTAATGGTCGATACCGGTAACTCCTACGAGGGATTGTGCGAGTATCTGGGAGGCAAGTACATCAGCTACACGGAGGAACGCCCCATCACGATGAACCCGTTTCGTATCCACAAGGAAGAGATGAACGTGGAAAAGACCGGCTTCCTGAAGAATCTTGTCCTGCTGATCTGGAAGGGCACGCAGGGAACAGTCACGAAGACGGAAGACCGTCTGGTGGAAAATGTAATCACCGATTATTACGACGCGTATTTCAACGGCTTCGACGGCTTCACGCCCATGCAACGGGAAGACCTGAGAAAAAGCCTCGCCATAGACGAACGCAACCGTGACGGGAACCGTGAGGAAAGCGAGCAGGAACGGAACAGCCGTATCGAGTGCATGATAGACGAAATGGAACGTAGGCGCAAGGAGTTGAAGGTGGAAGAACTCTCGTTCAATTCATTTTACGAATACTCCGTCCAGCGTATTCCGGACATCTGTCACGAGAACCACATTTCGGGCATAGACCTCTCGACTTACCGCTACATGATGAAGGACTTCTACAGGGGCGGCAACCATGAAAAGACCCTGAACGAGAACATGGACAGTTCGCTGTTCGACGAGACCTTCGTGGTGTTCGAGATTGACAGTATAAAGGATGATCCGCTGCTGTTCCCGCTTGTCACGCTGATTATCATGGACGTGTTCCTGCAGAAGATGCGAATCAAGAAGAACCGCAAGGTGCTTGTCATCGAGGAAGCCTGGAAAGCCATTGCCAGTCCGCTGATGGCCGAGTACATCAAGTTCATGTACAAGACTGCCCGTAAGTTCTGGGCCAGCGTGGGCGTTGTGACACAGGAGATACAGGACATCATCGGCAGTGAAATCGTGAAAGAGGCCATCATCAACAACAGCGATGTGGTGATGCTGCTTGACCAGAGCAAGTTCAGGGAGCGTTTCGACACCATCAAGGCCATTCTCGGGCTCACCGATGTTGACTGCAAGAAGATATTCACGATCAACCGTCTGGACAACAAGGACGGCCGTTCGTTCTTCCGGGAGGTATTCATACGAAGGGGAACGACAAGCGGCGTGTATGGCGTGGAGGAACCGCATGAGTGCTATATGACCTACACGACCGAACGTGCCGAGAAGGAAGCCCTGAAACTCTACAAGAGGGAGCTCCGGTGCAGCCATCAGGAAGCCATCGAAGCCTATTGCCGGGACTGGGATGCCAGCGGCATCAGCAAGTCCCTGACATTTGCCCAGAAGGTCAACGAGGCCGGACGGGTACTGAACCTGAAAGCAAAACAATAAAATCAGATACAATGGGAAAATTTGATATAAACCGACCTATAGCGGAACTGTTCAGTGTTGAGCCTTACGCTCTCCGCATCCGCAACGTGTGCAACAGCCACGATATTGCCACCATCCGGGAACTGTGCCAGCACAGCAACTGGGACTTGCTTCATTTCCGCCATTTGGGAGAAAGAAGCATCGTACATATAGAGGATATGCTGGGCAAATTCGGGTTGCGACTGGGCATGACCGAAGAGGATCTGGACGCATATATGAGATTTGAAACCGAGGATGACAAAGACGTCACTACCATCATGCGTTTCGAGGAATCGGAAGAGGTCAAGTGGGACCAGCGCCGGTATGAAGTAGCCAGAGACCTGTATGTCAGATACAGGGGGCTGTCCCCATACGAGGCTATGGAGGAAGCCGAGAAGCTGATACTGGCCCTGCAGGGAGTACCTGAGAAGAACAACCGCAGCAAGCGGAGAGGTAATATTTTCAACCGTTGAACAGAATGAACATGAAGCGACTGTCACTTGTCTTTGCAGTTCTGCTGCTTGCCTTCACGCAGCATGTCCACGCCCAGTATTACAGCGTGAACTATGACGCACGTACCGTGGCGGCAATGGCAGCCGCGTTCGGTACGGAGGTCGTGGCTGAAAGCTACTACCGTGAGCAGGTCGATGACATCCTGAAGCACTATACGGCGGCGGAGGTGGCGGCAGCCGGAATCTTCTCTTCCAAATTTCTGGAACACAAAGCACTCTCGGACCTCGGTATCTGGTGCAGCAGCACGGAAAACTACTATTACCGCCGCATCTACCACATGGTGGCCGACAAGATCATACCGAAAATCTGGGTGGTGGCAAAGCAGATGCTTCACTCACCGCAGACAGCGATCCACTGGGGCAGCTATCTGATGAAGGTGTGCGATGAGACGAAGAGCCTGTGTATGCAGTTCGAAAGCGTTGTGACAAACAGTACACTTTCGTTCTCGGACATCGCTTTTCTGGAGATCAACAGCGAGGTCGTGCCTCTGCTGAAACTTTCGGAACTGGGCGGTATAGACTGGCAGCGGATGCTGGACGATTTTTCCCGGATTCCTGACCGCTTTACACGGGAGAACCTGCAAAGCGACCTTGACAATCTCTACAATCTGGGTGTCGGTCTGGCAACGGCCGGTGCGAGTAATCTCGGCGATGCCCTGCTGCCTGAAAGTATGTTCCATAACCTGCTTTCGGGCAAGGTCAGCGAGATTGCCAACCTGTACGACCATTACTCCGGTCTGTTCGAGGAAGCGGAACAAGGTATCGGGAACCTGCTGCTCGACAAGATCGGCGGTCCTGACAACGTGGCCGGCCTGTTCGAGTTCGGGGATTACGACCTTGCCGGCTGGATCAGTGACTACATAGACGACGAAGCCGGGACTTATTACACGCAGCGCTGGTACATCGCCAGACGTGACCAAGGCAGCGTGTCATTGTGTGACTATTACCCGCCCACGGATGACAACAGCATCCTGAACGGCGGTGAGTGGACCCGTTTCGAAACGAGCGACCCCGGCTTTTATCCCAATGCCTCGCAGCGGGAACAGGCTCTCTCCAACTCGGAACGATATGCTGGATGGTCGAGAAACCGTGTGCAGCAGCTCAACAGCCAGAATGACGGCAATACTTACAGCATCAACTACTGGCAGAACGCCTACATCATCAGCCGCGGCGGCAAGCAGACAAAGAAGGCTTACGCCTACGAGATACATGTCAAGAAAAGTTGGAACCATGAGGAAATCGTGTATGAAGAGATATTCGATTCCTACACTATGGATCTGGAGACCTTCAAGGCGCAGCTCAATGCCCGTCTGTCGGAATTCAACGGGAACGAGGACGGCTATGTCTATTACATAGCTTCCGACGCACGGAACTACTATCAGGCAACGGATGCCGCCAAACTTAAAGGATGCGAGAGCGTGACCATCAGCGTCACCTGTTCGGACGGGGCCACCCTGGGACAAGGTTCGACCCAGTACAAATGCAGGAAATGCGGCGGTTCACCCAATGCCCATACCAAGGATTGCTCCATGCAGACCTCCGTGACGGAAAATGAACTTGACTTTTCGGAATTGGATGAGTTGATACGGGAGGCAGACAACCAGGTAGCCATGCTTCAATCACAGATCAAGGCACTGGAGGATGAGAACAAGGTCCTGCTGAAGAAAATATCCGAGGCCAGTGTAGAGAAAGCGGCCGTTTACAGGCAGCAGTACAACGCCAACCTGACGCGTATCGGAGAGTTGAAGGCAGAACTGGCCGAGTGGCAGAAGAAACAGAAGGAATACGCGGATGCGAAGCAGGAAGCGGCAAACGACAATGAGGTGCCGACGGACGACTACTACCGTATCCCGGCCATCATGCAGGACTGCAAGACGGCCTACAGTCTGTCGTGGCAGGACGGCGGTTCGTGGAACGGATACACGTTCGTCCGCAAGGCGACCATGCCGAATATAGACGGCGAGATAACTTTCAAGGCAACCGTCAGCATCGCACGCAAGCCGAAATACTTCCTCGGCATCAAGATTCACCGTGCCATTGTACAGATCAGCTGGGAACTGACCTCGCAATACACCGACACCTATGTGGCCGACGTGCTGACATTCGACCCGGACCTTCCGGAAGAAGAAAAAGAGCGGATCGTGAATGAATGTATCGCGGAAATCGCCCGGGAGCATCCGTCATGCAAGATCACGACGGAATATGCCCGTACCACCCCGATGGAAGATACCTCTACCGGAGAGGTGTACCACCTGCTGTGGTCAAGTGACCGTCTTGAAATCGCGCGTGAAGTGGATTCCCGGATTACGCAGATATACGCCGACCTGGTATCCCTGGAAAAGATGATGCATTACAAGCGCAGCATCATCGACGTGCTGAAGGATGTCCTGCCGGATCTGAATATGGACGAAGGGCGACGCCTCACTCTCGTGGAAGAATGCCATGATCGTTGGGTGGAAAACGCCCGTAGCCTGCGAAGCGGGAGAAAGGAGGAAAGACCATGAAACGGGCCTTGCTGATAACCATAGTGCTGCTTGCACTCCTGCCTGATGTCGTCAAAGCACAATGGACATTCGACGTGGTGTCCGTTGAAGCCTATATCAATGACCATAAGAAGCAGCGTAGCTTGTTGCTGGCCCGAAGTACCCTTGAGTACAGCAACCAGCTGCTGCACGAATACAGCCGCAAGGAGGTCGGCGAATACAAGGAGCTGAATATCGACCTTGACCGGTACACCCGTGCCTTTGATGTCATTGATGTGATGTACCAGTCGTTACGCACGGTATTGAACGCAAAGAACACCTACAATACGGTAAGTGACCGGATAGCGGACTACAAGTCCATGCTGGAGGCATTTCACGAGAAGGTGCTGAAACGCGGACGCATCGAACCGTCCGACGCCCTGCTCATCACCATCAACGAGAAAGCCATTCGGGATATATCCCATGAAGGGGAGCAACTCTACAAGTCGGTCAGCGACCTGGCGCTGTATGCCACGGGAGCTGCGGCCTGCTCCACTTCGGATCTGCTGATGGTGCTGGAGGCCGTGAACAGGTCTCTGGACGACATCGAACGGCATCTGAACCGGGCCTACATGGAGACCTGGCGATACATACAAGTAAGAATCGGCTACTGGAAGTCGAAGATATACCGTGAACATACCAAACAGGAGATAATTGAAGGAGCCTTCGGACGTTGGCGCAACTCCGGAAGGCTGGATTACTAACGATAAAAGGGAAAAAAGATGAACAGAAAACTCATGCTCATGACGGTTGCGATCATTGCAACAGCAACGGCACAGGCGCAGTATGTGACCTATAACCACGACTCGCCGAAGCAGAACCAGATTACGGTCATGGAAACCGGTGCGGGCTCCCTCACGCCGGAACTGTACTACTGGGCATTACACAACAAATACAAGAAATCGGCGGCGGCAAAGAACAAACTGGCGTTCCGCACGACAGCGGGCATCAACCTCTATAACCAGACGGACGAAGCCGAATCCATCGATTCGGCATTGGTGAGCCGCGCGAAAATAGAGGCCCTGAACGTGGCGGACCGACAGGCTGATATCGCCTGGCTTGCCGAAAGTGACAAGATCAACGGCCAGATGGAAAGGATGAAGCGTAACATCGACCGTATCCTTCCTGCGGGAGGTACCCCGGAGGACAGGGAACGCTGGACGGAATACTACCATGTTTTCCAGTGCGCCATTGATGCTACCAGGGATGCCTATATGCCCAATGCGCAGCGGAAGAAAGAGTATCTGCGAATCTACGACGACGTGGTGCAGCAGAATGAGATTCTTGTCAGCTATCTCGCCAAACGGCAGAATGCCACCCTGACGAGCAACCTGCTGAACGCTACCTCGGACCGTACCTTGGACAAAGGCAGCGTCATCAGGGAAGCCATGAGCCGCTGGAACGAATCGCGTCTCGCGGTGCGTGGCTCACAGTCAGGCGGCAGTTCCGGGGGTGACGGTGAAGAGAGTGTAAACAGGTGAAACTAAAAAGACAGACGGCAAATGGCAGACGGAAATATACTCACTGATTTCGGTATCAATCTTCTTGAGGAGGAGATTGACGATGTGATTTTTCAAACGAACGAGTTCCTCACGGACGCGACGTTTACTGGTTCGCAGGGGCCATTCTGGTGGATACTGCAGATGTGCATGGCTCTGGCCGCCTTGTTCTCGCTTGTCATGGCGGCAGGCATGGCCTACAAGATGATGGTGAAGCATGAGCCGCTGGATGTGATGAAGCTGTTCAGGCCGCTGGCTGTTTCCATCGTTCTCTGCTGGTGGTATCCGCCTGCAGACACGGGTATGGCCGGCAGCGGAAGCAACTGGTGTTTTCTGGACTTCCTTTCCTACATCCCGAACTGCATCGGTTCGTACACGCATGACCTGTACGAGGCGGAAGCCACACAGATAGCGGACAAATTCGAGGAAGTGCAGCAACTCATCCACGTAAGGGACACGATGTACCACAGCCTGCAGGCACAGGCGGATGTCGCCCACACGGGAACGTCAGACCCCAACCTTATCGAGGCGACCATGGAGCAGACCGGTGTGGATGAAGTGACCAGCATGGAAAAGGATGCCGCGGAGCTGTGGTTCACCTCCTTGACGGCCGGTGTCGTCGTGGGAATAGACAAAATCATCATGCTGATTGCCCTTGTCGTGTTCCGCATAGGCTGGTGGGCAACGATCTACTGCCAGCAGATATTGCTCGGTATGCTGACAATATTCGGCCCGTTGCAATGGGCGTTCTCTCTGCTGCCGAAATGGGAAGGTTCCTGGGCAAAATGGCTGACACGTTACCTGACGGTACATTTTTACGGGGCCATGCTCTATTTCGTCGGCTTCTACGTGTTGCTCCTGTTCGACATCGTGCTGTGCATCCAGGTAGAAAACCTGACCGCAATCACGGCCAGCGAGCAGACAATGGCGGCCTACCTGCAGAACAGTTTCTTCTCCGCCGGTTATCTGATGGCGGCAAGCATTGTAGCCTTGAAATGTCTGAACCTTGTACCTGACCTTGCGGCGTGGATGATACCGGAGGGTGACACGGCCTTCAGTACGAGAAATTTTGGAGAAGGTGTGGCGCAGCAGGCCAAGATGACAGCAACAGGCGGTATCGGGGCAATCATGAGATAAAAACATATAAACAACAATCCTTAAAAATAAAAAAGTATGAACGTACAAGAACAAATCAAAGAATGGTGCAAGGACGGACGCTTCCTGCGCTACGCGAATGAACGCATGAGAAAAGAGATTGCCGAAGTTCCGGAAAACCATGTGGTTACCCCGGAGTATGAAGCCCTTGACGAAGGCTTCGAGTATGACGACCGTTATGCGGCCCCGCTGGCCGCTTATCTGACCTACCGTCTGCAAATGGCCAAGTTGCAGAAAAAGGCGAAAGTGCGCAAACGCGGTATCTGGTGGGTATTCGTGCAGGTCATGACGCTGGGTCATTACGTGCATGTCTTTTCCGATGAGTTCGGGGCTCTCGCGGCGGAACTGCAGGAAACAGTCATGCCGATGCTGCACGATGAATATGTAATGATGTTGAACGGGAAAAGACAATAAACCGATATGATTATCAAGCATCTGGAAAACAAGATACGGCTGGTGGGCATTATCTGCACGGCCTTTCTCGTGGGATGTGTCATCATCAGCGTATCGAGCATCTGGACAGCCAGGACAATGGTGTCGGATGCACAGAAAAAGGTGTACGTGCTGGACGGCAACGTGCCCATTCTTGTCAACCGTACCACGATGGATGAAACGCTTGACGTGGAAGCCAAAAGCCATGTGGAGATGTTCCACCACTATTTCTTCACCTTGCCGCCTGATGACAAATACATCAAATATACAATGGAAAAAGCGATGTACCTGGTGGACGAAACAGGTCTGGCACAGTACAATACGCTCAAGGAGAAAGGGTTTTACTCCAACATCCTCGGCACGAGTGCCGTGTTTTCGATCTATTGTGACAGCATCCGCTTTGACAAGAGCACCATGGAGTTCACCTACTACGGCCGCCAGCGAATCGAGCGCAGAAGCAACATCCTGATGCGTGAGCTGGTGACTGCGGGTCAGCTCAGGCGTGTACCGAGAACGGAGAACAACCCTCACGGTCTGCTGATAGTGAACTGGCGCACTCTCCTTAACAAGGATATAGAACAGAAAAGCAAGAGCAACTATTAAACAATCAAGGATATGAACATCAAGGGATTCAGACGGATGCTGCTGGGCGAAAAGATGCCTGACAGGAATGATCCGAAGTACAAGGAACGCTATGAGCGTGATGTGGAAGCCGGACGCAAGTTTGCCAAGGCGACCCGTATAGACAAGGCGGCAGCCAAGGTGCAGGGCTTTGCCAACGTGCACCGTACTCTTTTTCTGGTCATCGTGTTCGCTTTCGTGCTGGGCGGGCTGGCATGGAACATCTACCGTATAACGGTGGTATATCGTCATCAGCCGACGGAGAGGACAGCGACAGAGATGCAGGATTCGGTATTGAGGGAGCGGCACAGGATGTTGCAGGAAGAGGAACTGGGGGAAACCGGGACAGGAAATACAAACCGTAGCAAAACAGACTTGCCATGAAAAAGATATTTGAGAAAATCAATTTCAGACAGCCGAAGTACATGCTCCCTGCCATTCTTTATATCCCTCTGCTCGGTGCGTCCTACTTCATATTCGACCTGTTTCATACCGAAACGGCGGATATACCGGACAAGACGCTGCAGACAACGGAATTCCTGAATCCGGAACTGCCGGAAGCGCAGATCAAGGATGACGGCATTGGCAGCAAATACGAGAACATGGAGAAATCGTGGGGCAAGATACAGGACTACTCGGCGGTCGGTAACATAGAAAGAGACGAACCTGATGAAAACAAGGAAGAATATGAATCACAATACACGCAGGATGACATCGCCCTGCTCGATGAGCAACAGCAGGAAAAAGCAGCGGCAGCGGAAATTGCCGCCGCCAAAGAGCGTGAACAGGAAGCACTCGCGGAGTTGGAAAAGGCCCTTGCCGAAGCACGGCTGAAAGGACAGAACATGGTGATGACTACAGAAGAGACGGATACCACGGACATCGTTCCGCCGCAGAATGTACCGGAAGCCGGCACCATCGACGAGGAGAAACGTCCGGTGAAAGCACCGTCGGCAGACGAACCGCCCAGCGCGGTAGTCCGCAAGGTGAAGACCACCTCGGACTATTTCAACACTCTGGCGAAGGATGCCCGTGAACCTAAGCTGATCCAGGCCATCATAGACGAGGACATCAAAGCTGTGGACGGCTCGCGAATCAGGCTACGCCTGCTGGATGACGTGGAAATAGACGAGTGCGTGGTGAAACGGGGCACGTACCTGTACGCCACGGTAAGCGGGTTCTCGTCCGGACGTGTCAAGGGAAACATCAACAGCATCCTTGTGGACGACGAGCTTGTGAAGGTCAGTCTTGCGCTTTATGACACGGACGGTATGGAGGGACTGTATGTCCCGAACAGCCAGTTCCGGGAAACGAGCAAGGATGTGGCCAGCAGTGCCATATCGGGCAACATGAGCATGAGTACCGGAACTACCGGGAACAGCCTCGCCCAATGGGGAATGCAGGCGGTGAACAACGCTTACCAGAAGACGAGCAACGCCATCGGCAAGGCCATCAAGAAAAACAAGGTCAAGCTGAAATACGGGACTTTCGTCTATCTGGTCAATGGTCAGAAAAAAAGGAAATAAAAAGGTTCGAGACAATGGAAACAGATATTTCAAAACTACATGAGGGAACGGACGGCTTTTACTACGATGACTTCCTCGCTCCCGACAAGGCCGAAACATTCGTCGGGCAACTCATGAGTACCCAATGGTGGCAGAAAGGTGGACGCTTCGCCCTGATATGCAACTTTCTGGCTAAGGACGGGCGGAAAATCGCCTTGTTCGCCTTCCAGAAATACACCGGCTTTTACGGGCGGGGAGACGGGGCGGTCAATTTCAAGCACGCGGAGATGAATACCTTCTGGGAGTGTGAGGTCCGGGAAAACCGGAAAGGACGTTGTACTTGGGCGAGTGCCCTGCAGATTGGAGGGCCGAAAAACAACGCGATATGATAGAGACGGACAAGATATACAACATGGACTGTCTGGAAGGCATGAGCCGTATGCCGGAGGGAAGTGTCGATGCCATCATCGCAGACCTGCCTTACGGTGTATTGAACCGCGGCAACCGGTCAGCATGTTGGGACAGGCAGATACCCCTCGGCCCGCTGTGGGAGCAGTACCGTAGGATTATCAAGCCGGACAGTCCGATCATCCTGTTCGCCCAGGGAATCTTCTCCGCGCATCTCATGCTTTCCCAACCGGGAATCTGGCGCTATAACCTCGTGTGGCAGAAGGACCGTGTTACGGGCCATCTCAATGCCAACCGGATGCCGCTGCGCCAGCATGAGGACATTCTGGTGTTCTACATGAAGCAGCCCGTGTATCATCCGCAGATGACACCGTGCTCTCCCGAAAGGAGAAACCATGGACGCAGCATGACGGAAGACAGTTTCACGAACCGGTGCTACGGGGAGATGAAGCTGGTACCGGTACGCATGGCGGACAACAAATATCCGACATCGGTCATTTTCATCCCGAAAGAACACAAGACAGGGGCATTCTATCATCCGACCCAGAAGCCTGTGGCACTGGTCGAGTACCTGATACGCACCTACACCGACGAGGGGGACACCGTGCTGGACAACTGCATCGGGTCCGGAACGACTGCCATTGCCGCAATCCGTTCGGGACGGCACTATATCGGATTCGAGACCGTGAAGGAGTACTGCGACATCGCCGAACTCCGTATCCGGGAAGAACTGGAGCGAATACATACGATGACATAAGGGTAAAAGAAAAACAAATGGAATATAAACAATCAACGACATGAATATGAATCTCAAGAAAATCGGAACGGTATTTCTTCTGACAGCCGGACTGCTGGGAACGCGGAATGCACAGGCGCAGACGACCTACGAGGAAATGGAACAACTGACGGTCAACGAACAGGTGACGACCGTCATCACGGCATCGGAGCCGGTACGCATGGTGGACATTTCCACCGACAAGGTGGTTGGCGACCAGCCTTTGGACAACATTGTACGGCTGAAACCCAAGGAAGCCGGACACGAGGACGGCGAGGTGGTTGCCATCGTGACCGTCATCACGGAACGCTACCGCACGCAATACGCGCTGGTTTACACCACACGGCTTAAGGAAGCCGTAACGGACAAGGAGATACTCCCTCACGAGCGCAACGCCTACAACAACCCGGCAGTATCGATGTCAACCGCCGAGATGACGCGCTTTGCCAGACGGATCTGGAACTCTCCGGCGAGAATCAGGAATGTGGCCACCAAGGCACACCGTATGGTGATGCGCCTGAACAACATATACTCTGTCGGGGACTACTTCTTCATAGACTTTTCCATAGAGAACAAGACGAACATCCGTTTCGACATCGATGAGATCAGGGTAAAGCTCGTTGACAAGAAACTCGCCAAGGCCACCAACGCCCAGACTATCGAGCTTACTCCGGCGATGATACTGGAGCCGGGGAAGACATTCCGACATGGCTACAGGAATGTGCTTGTCATCAAGAAGATGACTTTCCCGAACGACAAGGTGCTGACTGTCGAAATGACGGAAAAGCAAATCAGCGGCCGCAATATCAGCCTGAACATCGATTATGAGGATGTGTTGTCTGCCGATTCGTTTAACGCTGACCTGCTGGAGGAGGAATGATTATGAGAAAGACTCTGATTCTGATGTTTGCCTGCATGTGCCTTGCCTTCAGCGCGAACGCGCAACGCAACAGCGGCCGTCTTTCACTGGGGGTCGGGCTGCTTTACAGGAACGGTATGGACGTGACGTTTTCATACGAACATGAAATGAACTACCGGCACGCGTGGGAGTTCTTTGCCAACGGCTACCTGCAGTGGGCCGAATGCGGCTCGTGCGGCCATATCTGTCCGGAATCCTTCTGGCGCAACTACCGCACCTATGGCTTTGGCGTGGCATACAAGCCTTGCGTGATACGGGGCCGCAATCATTACGGCAACCTGCGTATAGGAGCTTCGGCAGGAAGCGACACGAAGAAGTTCCTGGGCGGCCTGCATTTCGGTTACGAGCACAATTACGTGCTGCGGTCCGGATGGACGCTGTACTGGCAGGCGAAGAGTGATTTGATGATAAAGGGTGCGGATCTGCTTCGGGTAGGTGTAGCCCTTGGTGTAAAACTACCGATAAAATAAAGGAAAAGATGAAACAGAACATTTTCAGAAAAGTAAGCCGGTTCGTACCGGTACTTGTCGCAACAGTCGCCCTGACAGGCTGTGACGCGCATATAGACGTACCGGACACGGCTGTCCGCCCGGGACATGTCCTGTGCGAGGACGGAACGGCCTTGTCCTACACGGAATACCAGCAATCCGGGAAAAAGGCTGTGGCCGTCGTGTTCGACACCCGACAGCATGAGGGTGCGGAAGGAAACGGCTACGCGGTTTACCTGTGGAACATCACCCCGCAGGCATTTGCCGACAGCCTCGGTATTGCCCAAGGCACGTCTGCGGACCTCGCGGCACATGACGGCAATGCCAATACATTCGCTCTATATGAAACGAAGGAAACGACTTCGCCGATGGCGGAAGCGGTCTTTGACCTCTGGTGTTACGGGCAGAGCGCATACGTTCCGTCGGTGGCACAGATGCGTCTGCTATATACTATCCGGGAAACGGTAAATCCTGTCATCGAACAGTGCGGGGGCGATCCGTTGCCCCTGACCGACGGCGACTGCTGGTACTGGACATCCACGGAAGTGGCCGAACAGGAAACGGCAAAAGCCTGGCTTTACTCGATGGGCAGCGGAGCCATACACGAGACACCGAAAACACAGGCGCACCGGGTGCGCCCGATTATAACCATCAACAACTGAACTTATGGAAATGAACGGAACAAAAGATTTCAAGCTACCGCAGTACAAGGACATAGCACATCCGGAGAAGGGATTCTTCGGGCACCTGCTGAGATGCAAATGCCCGGGACCGGAAGAAGTCTCGGGGAACTTCATATTCCTTGATGACGGAACCGACTGCTGCGTGAGGTTCCCCTCCGCAAGAATACGCAGGGAGAAAATACGGGCGGAATGGAACAGACGCACAGACCGTTACCATGACATTTTCCAAGGCCAGCTCTACTATGTCAACGAAGAACTGGCCGAGGACTTTATTGACTTCATGACGTCCAGCCCCGACGATGCCGTGCGGGGGTTCCTCGAAAGGTTCATGGCGGAAGTGCGGGCCTCGACAGACGGTATGTCAGGCCTTGAACCGCTTTACGCGGTCTCCCATACCTGCCAGCTTACCGACGATGACCGCATGTACTGGCCTCACATCCATATTCTTTGGGGTATCAAGAAAAAATAACGAGAGCTATGGAAGAGAGCAAGGAGTTACAAGGATTCTACAAAATATTCCGTGCCGTTGTCTATGTATCGGTTCTGCTGGAGTTTTTTGAGTATGCCATTGACCCGGCAGTATTCGACCAGTGGGGCGGCATACTGACTGACATCCACGGACGTATCAAGCGATGGACGATCTATCAGGACGGCCATCTCGTGTACAGCAAGATAGCCACGATACTGCTGATCTGCATCACCTGTATCGGTACGAGGAACAAGAAGCATCTGGAGTTCAACGCCCGCAAGCAGGTGATTTTTCCCCTGACCGGGGGACTGCTCCTGCTTGTCCTGTCCGTGTGGCTGTTCGGACATCCGATGGAAATGCGGCTCTATACACTGCCGCTGAACCGTATCCTATACATGGCGGCTTCGCTCGTGGGAGTGATACTGGTACATATAGCCCTGGACAATATCTCCAAGTTCATCAAGGAGGGCCTGATGAAGGACCGCTTCAACTTCGAGAACGAGAGTTTCGAGCAGAGCGAAGAGATTCAGGAGAACAAATACAGCGTGAATATCCCGATGCGCTACTATTACAAGGGGAAGTTCCGCAAGGGATGGGTCAGCATCAGCAACCCTTTCCGCGGGACGTGGGTCGTGGGAACTCCCGGCTCGGGTAAAACATTCAGTATCATTGAGCCGTTCATCCGTCAGCACAGTGCAAAGGGATTCGCGATGGTTGTATATGACTACAAATTCCCGACACTCGCCACGAAACTTTACTACCATTACAAGCTGAACGAGAAGCTTGGAAGAGTTCCCAAGGGGTGCAAGTTCAACATGATCAACTTCGTGGACGTGGAATACAGCCGTCGTGTCAATCCTATTCAGGCGAAATACATCAACAACCTGGCGGCAGCCAGTGAGACGGCGGAAACCCTGCTCGAGTCATTGCAGAAGGGCAAGAAGGAAGGTGGCGGCGGAAGCGACCAGTTTTTTCAGACATCCGCTGTGAACTTCCTTGCTGCCTGCATCTATTTCTTTGTCAATTACGAACGGGAGCCGTATGACAAGGACGGAAACATGCTGTATGCGGAGAAACGTCAGGACCCGGAAACCAAATTCTGGAAGCCGACCGGAGTCGTGCGTGACAAAGAGGGCGGCAACATCGTGGAGCCGGCCTACTGGCTGGGAAAGTATTCGGACATGCCGCACATATTATCGTTCCTGAACGAAAGTTATCAGACCATCTTTGAGGTACTGGAGACTGACAACGAGGTGGCACCGCTGCTCGGGCCGTTCCAGACTGCCTTCAGGAACAAGGCCATGGAGCAGTTGGAAGGTATGATCGGTACGCTGCGTGTCTATACGTCCCGTCTGGCGACCAAGGAATCGTACTGGATATTCCACCGTGACGGGGATGACTTTGACCTGAAGGTGAGCGATCCGAAGAACCCGAGCTACCTGCTCATCGCCAACGACCCGGAGATGGAGAGCATTATCGGTGCGCTGAACGCCCTTATCCTGAACCGTCTTGTCACCCGAGTGAATACAGGCCAAGGGAAGAACATCCCGGTGAGCATCATCGTGGACGAGCTGCCGACGCTGTATTTCCACAAGATAGACCGACTGATAGGAACTGCCCGAAGCAACAAGGTGAGCGTGACCTTGGGATTCCAGGAGCTGCCGCAGCTGGAGGCCGACTACGGCAAGGTAGGTATGCAGAAGATCATCACGACCGTGGGTAACGTGGTCAGCGGTTCGGCCCGCTCGAAAGAGACACTGGAATGGCTGTCGAATGACATTTTCGGTAAGGTCGTGCAAGTGAAGAAGGGCGTGACCATTGACCGTGACAAGACCAGCATTAACCTGAACGAGAACATGGACAGTCTGGTGCCGGCATCAAAGATTTCCGATATGGCAACGGGATGGATATGCGGGCAGACAGCGAGGGACTTCGTGAAAACCAAGACCGGCGTAGGCGGCTCGATGAACATTCAGGAGTCGGAAGAGTTCAAGACCACAAAGTTTTTCTGCAAGACGGACTTCGATATGGGAGAGATAAAGAAAGAGGAAGCCGCGTATGTGCCGCTGCCGAGATTCTACACCTTCAAATCGAGGGAGGAACGGGAACGCATCCTGTACAAGAACTTCGTGCAGGTGGGTCAGGACGTGAAGGAGATGATCAAGGATGTGTTGAACAAACGGGGTGCGAAATGAAGCACGTAAGGATGTTTGTCATCATACTGCTGGTATCTGCAGTGGCAACAGTCTATGGGAAGGAAAGGCATGGGACAGAAACGGGAACTGCCCAACTGTCCATATACAAGCTGCCACCGCTGGAGAGGGCAATCAGATGCACGAAATACTATGAGGGTTGGCATGGTGAGAAAAAGCACTGGCCCTATGTGGGATGGGGTCATAAGGTCCTTCCCGGGGAGAGATTTCCCAGCTGACGGAAATCAATGCACAGATTCGCAAAATCGGGGTATTGTATAACCAGACGGTACGGGTGATAATCCCTTCCTTACCCATTTTGTAAATCAATAGGTGCAATAGGAGAAGGAAAACCGAAGCGATGATATTATCGGAATAGCGGACGAGTTTTTTTGATATGCCTGTAGCACAGGGCATGTTTGCGGGAGCGGTCAGCGACAACTTCGGCGAGCGTATTGAGCAGAAGATTTTCCATGCGGAGATTGTCGTGGATTTGGCAAAGGCGCCGGCAAAAATGAAACAGTATAAGAAGATTCCGGTCATAGCCGAGTTTGCCGACAAGGATGGAAGGGATATTCTCCGGGAAACCATAGACGGTAACTGCCGCAGGGGGAAGCAGGAGATTATCGCCCTTGTCGAAAGCGAGACGGAACGCATCAAGGCAGACCCGGAACTGAGCAAGTTATTGGATAAGAAATTATAAAGAAAGCAATGAATGGCATCAATAAAAGTAAAATTCAGACCCTCCAGCGTGAACGACCGGGAGGGCACCATCTATTATCAGGTGATACATGAGAAGGTAATCCGCCAGATACGGACGGAATACCGGGTATTCAAGGAGGAATGGAACATGAAGGCGGCAGCCGTCAGGCATCCGCTTCCGGAAAGTCGCAGAAACTATCTGAAAGCGGTAGAGGCGGGTATCCGTATGGATGTGGAGCGCATGCGGCGGATTATGTCCGACTTTCTGACAGACAGACCGGACTTCACGGCGGACGAGCTGGTAGCGGAGTTTGCCGAGCGTACCGGGGCGCAGTCCTTCTTCAATTTCATGCAGGGACGGATTATCCAACTGAAGTCGCAGGGCAACCAGCGGACATCGGAAACCTATACGGCGACGCTTCACAGCTTCAAGGAATTCTTGGACGGCAAGGACGTGCAGTTCGACCGGATTGACACCGACTTGGCGGAAGCCTACGAGAACTGGCTGAAGAACCGTGGAATCTGCCCGAACACCATCTCATTTTATATGCGTATCCTGCGGGCGGTGTATAACCGTGCGGTGGACAAAGGGATTACTCGGCAGAACTACCCGTTCAGGAATGTCTATACGGGTGTGGAGAAAACTATAAAGAGAGCCATATCTCTGAAAGCCATCAAGAAAATCAGGGGACTGGATCTGTCGATGCAGTCGGAACTGTGTCTGGCACGCGACCTATTCCTGTTCAGTTTCTACACACGGGGCATGTCCTTCATCGACATGGTTTATCTGAAGAAAAGCGACCTGAAAAACGGTATTCTGTCTTATCGCAGACGCAAAACCGGGCAGTTGCTGACTATCGCATGGGAGAAATGTATGCAGGAAATCATCGAAAGACATCCTGCTGTCGAGGGCAGCATCTACCTGCTTCCCATTATCCAGCCCGGAACAGACGAACGGAGACAGTACAAGAACGCTTCCGCACGCATCAACAAACATCTGAGGAAAATCGGCGAAATGGCAGGACTTTCCACACCCCTGACGATGTATGTCAGCCGCCATTCATGGGCGAGTGCCGCCAAGGAAAAGAAAATTCCGCTGTCTATCATCAGCGAGGGATTGGGGCATGACTCGGAACTGACCACCCGCATTTATCTGGCATCCTTGGATACGGCTGAAATTGACCGGGCGAACAGCCTGATTTTGCGTGCCCTGCAAAAAGACAACCCTTGAAATGAAAATCTGATTGTTTAGCAAAATAAAGAATCTCTCGGCAAGAGATTAGTCTGTTTCATAACTCATTGATAATCAGATGCAAATGGGGGGGGGTGAAATTGTAGTTGCTAAATAACCGTTGAAAATCAAGGGAATAAAAAGGTTGGATATGCTTTGTAATTGCAACTTTTTTAGTACTTTTGCGCTTGTCGGTGTATCTCTTGCCGAGAGATACACTTTCCAATCCACCCGAAAAGGTGTGGAACGAGGATGTGATGGAAAGTGTGTATTCATGTATATAATCGATTTAAATACCTGAAAATAAAATAAATACACGCTACGCCAAGCCCCGAAGGTATGTCTTGACCTGTCGTTTATGGAAGTTCAACAAACTCAAAATACAGCGATTGAAAAAACGGAAGAGATTACGGAATCAAAGGAAGAGCTCCTTTGGTACGCAATGCGTGTGACCTATCGGCGTGAACTGTCTGTTAAGGACAAGCTCGAAGCGGAAGGGATAGAATGCTTTTGCCCCATGCGCTACGAGGTGCAGACCGTCGGCAGACGGAAAGTGCGTTCACATGTTCCTGCCGTCCACAACCTGCTGTTCGTCCGTGCAGGGGAAGAGCGGCTGAAAGAGTTCAAAAGTCGTGTCCCTTATCTGCAATACATGACCCGGCCGCTGGATGGGAAGAACAGGATTATCACCGTTCCTGACCGCCAAATGGCGCAGTTCATGGCGGTGGCTTCCGCAGAAAACGACAAGCTGATTTATCTGATACCTGAAGAGATAAACCTCGCCAAAGGCACGAAAGTGCGCATCATCGGCGGGGCATTCAATAATGTGGAAGGCATATTCGTGAAAGTGAAGGGTGTCCGCAGTCGGCGTGTCGTGTTGCTGGTGGAAGGTGTCACGGCAGTTGCCCTGACGGAAGTATCACCCGACCTGCTCGAAGTGCTGAAATGAAACTTGACATGACTGAATTTCTGTTTTATGGCGGAAGCCTTGTATTGTCCATCCTCTTGGGAATGTTCATCATCCCCAAGATACTTCTGATTTCCTACAAGAAGAAACTGTTCGACCTGCCGGACGGTCGTAAGGTGCATACCATGCCCATACCCCGATTGGGAGGACTGTCGTTCTTTCCTGTCATCCTGATTACGCTCTGCATGACGATGGGGATATGCTATTTTCCGGGCGTGCATTTCCACCCGGACGATTCAGTCCGTATGCTCTACTCGTTCTGCTTCCTTTCGGTGGGCTGCATGCTCCTTTATTTAGTGGGTGTGACGGACGACCTGATAGGCGTTGGCTACCGGTACAAGTTCCTCTGTCAGATTGTTGCGGCACTCCTCCTAGCTCTTTCCGGAGAATGGCTCAACTCGCTCGGCGGTCTGCTCGGCATACACGCCCTTCCTCCGGCTGTCGGCATGGCGATTACGGTATTCATCGTCATCTACATCACCAATGCCATCAACCTGATAGACGGCATCGACGGGCTGGCATCGGGACTGAGCTGCATCGCTCTTGCCGTATTGGCAATCATGTATGCCCTCCGTGGTGAATTTATCTATGTCGTACTGTCCCTGTCCACCTTGGGAATATTGACACCGTTCTGGTTTTATAACGTGTTCGGCAATGCCCGCAGGGGACACAAGCTGTTCATGGGCGATGCGGGGAGTCTGACCTTGGGATATGTACTCAGCATACTGGTCATCCATCTGAGTGCGGCTCCCCCATCGGAAGGGAAATCGGAAGCGTCGGATATGGTCATCGCCTTTTCCACGTTGCTCGTGCCGCTGCTGGATGTCGCCCGTGTGGTCCTCCACCGGTTGCGCAACCACAAGAACCCGTTCCTGCCGGACAAGAACCATATCCACCACAAGCTGATACGTGCCGGGCTTCGGGTTCGGAGCACGATGGTGTGCATCCTGCTGATTTCGCTGATCTTCATCGGAATGAACCTGTGGCTGGTGGACTTCTTGGACATCAATGTCCTCTTGATAGCGGACATCGTCTTGTGGACATTCATGCACCTTGCCATCAATCATAGAATCAAGATAAAAGAGAAAGGCAAGCTAAAGCGGACCGTATGACAAATGAATACCGATTAAAAATAACGACAATGAATATAAAGAAAGCTATTCGCCGCATCTCTGCGGCATTCCGTCCTCTCGCTGTATTTGCCGGAGGACTTCTGTTTTTGGCATCCTGCTCGGCAACGAAAGAGATAGCCTATTTTCAGGACCTACGTCCTGGAGAGACCGAACTCAGCATCACCGATCCTGTGGAGATTACCCTGCGTCCGAAAGACAAGATTTCCATTCTGGTAAACAGCCGTGACCCGTTGTTGGAAGACCTGTTCAACCTGCCCATCGTGTCAAGACAGTTGGGGCTTACTCCCACCACAGGCAATTCGGCGACGACAGGCTATCGGAGCAATCATGGCATTGCCGGTTATACCGTGGATGCGGAAGGACAGATAGACTTTCCCGTGTTGGGCAAAATCAAGGTGGAAGGGATGACCCGTGAAGAGGTTGCTGCTTTCATCAAGAAGGAACTGGTCGGCAATAATCTGGTGAAAGACCCGGTGGTGACGGTCGAGTTCATGAACCTGACCGTCTCCGTAATGGGTGAAGTGGCACATCCGGGACAGTACAGCATTGACAAGGACAACGTGACCGTGCTTGACGCACTCAGCATGGCGGGTGATCTGACCATCTACGGCAAACGGGAAAAGGTATTGGTGCTCCGTCAGGAGAACGGCAAACAGCGCATATACGGCATCAACCTGTGTTCGGGCGAGCATATCTATTCCTCTCCGGTGTACTATCTTCAGCAGGGGGATGTGGTCTATGTCGAACCGAACAGCGTGCGTGCCCGTCAGTCCACGGTGAACGGGAACAACATCCGCTCCACCTCGTTCTGGGTTTCCATCGCCTCGCTGCTGACCTCCGTCTGCATATTGATATTCAATTAAGCACTTGCTTCCCTATAATACATCTACAATATAGCATTTATGGCTACCAACAATACAATGAATAGTTCTGTCCGCACGGCGCAGAAGGATGATTTCATCCGCCTACAAGACTTGTTTTACCTGTGTCTCGCCAAATGGTACTGGATTGTGATTTCTCTGGTCATCACCATCGGCATCGCCCTTGTCTATCTGCTGACAACCCCGCCGTCCTATACCCGTTCCGCCTCCATCCTGATTAAGGAGGATGCCAAGGGGAATGCGATTTCGGGCGACATCAGCTCCACCTTTGCCGACATGGGACTGTTCCAGTCGAGCACCAACGTGAACAACGAACTCATTTCGCTCCGTTCACCCGCAGTCATGCTTGACGTGGTGAAACGGCTGCATCTGGACATAAATTACCGCACCGACGGTACATTCTATAAAAGGACGCTCTACGGAAGCGAACTGCCTTATACCGTTTCCTTACCGAAAATCACCGACAGCGAGGCGCTCAGCCTTACCATGAACGTGAAGGATGACGGTGTGGTTACTCTTCAGGACTTCATATATTATCGTAACGGCGAAGAACATGAGGACAATGCCACCGTCGTTTCGGGAATGCCGGGCGATACGCTCCGAACTCCCGCAGGTCTTGTCATCGTAACCCCTACGCCGTATCGGGACACCGCTGAAAAAGTGACTCTGTACATTACCCGTACCCCGCTTCACTCGGCTGTAGAGAACTGTTCGCAGAATCTGACCGTATCGCTCAGTGACGAGAAAGCGACTGTCATCAATCTGTCTTATGTGGATGTATGCATCCAACGTGCGGAAGACTTGTTGAACACGCTGATTTCTGTCTATAACGAGAACTGGGTAAAGGACAAGAACCAGATAGCCGTCAGCACCTCCATGTTCATTAACGACCGTCTCGGTGTCATTGAGGGAGAACTTGGCAATGTGGACGAGAACATCTCCTCTTTCAAGAGTGAGCACCTGTTGCCCGATGTGCAGGCAGCTTCCAATCTCTATATGACACAGAGCAGCGAGACTTCCTCGAAGATTCTCGCATTGAACACCCAACTTTCAATGGCACGCTATATACGAGGTTACTTGACCTCCTCCAACGGTCAGAACCAGTTGTTGCCCGCCAATTCCGGACTGGAGAGTGCGAATATCGAAAAGCAGATTTCTGACTACAACGCCATGCAACTCCAACGTAACAGCCTCGTGGCAAACAGTAGCGAACAGAACCCCTTGGTGCAGGATCTCGACCAGTCTCTGAAAGCCTTACGCGGTGCGGTGGTCGTCTCCATCGACAACCTGATTACCTCCCTGAACACGCAGATTCGGAGCTTGCAGCAGAACGAGAAGGAAACCACCGGCAAGATAGCCGCCAGCCCCGATCAGGCAAAATACCTGCTTTCAGTGGAGCGTCAGCAGAAAGTCAAGGAAGCTCTGTATCTCTTCCTGTTGCAGAAACGCGAGGAGAACGAACTCTCACAGGCTTTCACCGCTTACAATACCCGTATCATCACTCCTCCGACAGGTAAGATGATGCCTACCGCTCCTATTAGAAGAAATATCCTTTTGGTGGCATTCGCCGTGGGACTGCTCATTCCGGTGGTGATTATCTTCTTGAAGGAGAACATGGACACAGCGATACGCGGGCGGAAAGACATCGAAGGGCTGACTCTGCCGTTTATCGGTGAAATACCACAAAGCGGTGGTAAGAAACGCCACTTCTTCGCTTCAAAGAAAAAGGAGGATGCCCATCTGGTGGCTGTCAAGGAAAAGAACCGCAATGTCATCAACGAGGCGTTCCGTGTGGTACGCACCAATCTCGAATTCATGGCAGGCAAGGAAAGCTCGCGCGTCATCATGCTTACCTCCTGCAATCAGGGCAGCGGAAAGACCTTTATCTCCGCCAACCTCGCATTGAGCCTCGCCATCAAGGGCAAGAAAGTGCTTGCCATTGACCTCGACCTGCGCAAGGCATCGTTGAGCGGTTATGTAAACTCTCCAAAACCGGGTATCGCGGATTATCTGAGCGGACATGCGGACAGTTTAGAAGCCATCATCGTCAAGGACAGCCTGCACGAGCATCTCGACATTATCCCCGTAGGTACCATTCCACCGAACCCTACGGAACTGCTCTTCGAGGCGAGTTTGGAGAAAGCGTTGGAAGAGTTGAAGAAAAGATACGATTACATCTTCATAGACTGTCCGCCGGTGGAAATCGTGGCGGATGCTTCCATCATCGGCAAGCTGGCGGACTATACCCTGTTTGTGGTTCGTGCCGGATTGCTCGATAAGTCCATGCTTCCGGTCATCGAGAAATACTATACGGACAAGAAATACAACGGACTCTCCCTTCTGCTGAACGGCACGGAAAACTATGCCGGGAAATACGGCTACCGCCGTCATGGATACGGGTATGGATATGGCAATTATGGGGGGGGTATTTGGGCTGATTCTCAATGATTAAACTGCATTTTCCTTGGTTTAAGTCCAAACGGACCGATCTTGCAACCAGCGGCCTCTTAGAGGGCTTTACGGACTTCCATTGTCACCTGCTTCCCGGTGTGGACGACGGTGTACGGACAATGGAAGAGTCGTTGGCTGTCCTTGCCGAATATGAAAAGTCCGGCATCCGTGAGGTGTGGCTCACTCCACATATCATGGAGGACATTCCCAATGCCACCGAAAAACTGAAAGAAAGGTTTGCTGAATTGCAACAAGAATACACGGGAAACATCACGTTGCATCTTGCAGCCGAGTATATGCTGGACAGTCTTTTCAGTGAACGCTTTGAACAGAATGATTTGCTGGCAATAGGAACTAGCGGGAACGGCCTTTTGGTCGAGACCTCATACTACAATCCGCCGATGGATTTTTACGATATCTTGGAGAAAATCAGGAAGAAAGGTTTCCATCCCGTTCTTGCCCATCCTGAACGCTACCGCTACATGGACATGAAAGACTATCAGAAATTGAAGTCAATGGGCGTAAAGTTCCAGATGAACCTCTTTTCCCTTGCCGGATCATACGGAGAGGAAACATTACGCAAATGCTGCATGCTGCTTGCCGAAGGAATGTACGACCTTGGCGGAACGGATACCCACAACCTTGCGATGTTCAGAAGGTTCGTGGCGGAAAAGAAACTGTCGAAAGAAGAATGTAAGGGACTTATTACTTTGAAAAAATAACAAACTCGATATGAATATAGCAATAGTAGGAACAGGTTATGTCGGCTTGGTTTCGGGAACATGCTTCGCCGAAATGGGTGCGGATGTGACCTGTGTGGATGTCAATCAGGAAAAGATAGACAGCCTCCTGAGAGGAATCGTCCCCATCTATGAGCCGGGACTTGACGAAATGGTAAAGCGGAATGTATCTGCAGGTCGTCTGCATTTCACCACAGACTTGAAATCATGCCTTGACAGCGTGGAGGTCGTATTCTCCGCTGTCGGTACGCCTCCAGACGAGGACGGATCGGCTGACCTTCAGTATGTGCTTGCCGTGGCAAGGGAGTTCGGGGCGCACATCAGCAAATACACAGTCCTCGTGACAAAATCCACCGTTCCGGTCGGTACTGCAATGAAAGTCAAGGCTGCGGTACAAGCGGAATTGGACAAAAGGGGTGAAAAAATAGAGTTCGATGTTGCATCCAATCCTGAATTTTTGAAGGAAGGTGCGGCAATCAGCGACTTCATGACTCCGGACAGAGTAGTCGTGGGTACAGAGAGCGAAAGGGCACAGAAAATCATGTCACGCCTCTACAAGCCGTTCATGCTGAGCGGAGAGCGAATGATATTCACGGACATACCATCGGCGGAGATGATAAAATATGCCGCCAACTCGATGCTCGCCACTCGCATATCGTTCATGAACGACATTGCCAACCTATGCGAAAAGGTCGGAGCTGATGTGAACATGGTACGAAAAGGTATCGGAAGCGATACCCGAATCGGCAAGAAATTCCTCTATCCGGGGTGCGGATACGGAGGCTCGTGCTTCCCGAAAGACGTGAAGGCTCTTATAAAGACCGCAGAAAAGAACGGCTACGACATGAAGGTATTACGTGCCGTAGAGGAAGTGAACGAGCAACAGAAATCCATTCTCTTTGACAAGTTGGCACAACATTATGCCGGTTATCTGAAAGGAAAGACCGTTACGTTGTGGGGACTGGCGTTCAAGCCGGAGACGGATGACATGAGGGAAGCCCCTGCTTTGGTGCTGATAGAAAGGCTGACGGCGGCAGGTTGTACAGTCAAGGTGTATGACCCGATTGCCATGCAGGAATGCAGACGTAGAATCGGAGATAAGGTAGTCTATTGCAATGATATGTACGAGGCAGCTCTCGATTCCGATGCGCTGTTGCTCGTGACAGAGTGGAAACAGTTCCGTCTGCCAAGTTGGGCGGTACTGAAAAAGACGATGAACACCCCTCTTGTTATTGACGGGCGTAATATCTACGACCGTCAGGATCTGTCGGAAATGGGATTTGACTATATGTGTATCGGTAAATAAGGAAAGGAGATTTTTATGAAGATTTTGGTTACCGGTGCAGCAGGTTTTATAGGTTTCCATTTGGTGCGCAGGCTTGTTGAAAGAGGCGATGAAGTGGTTGGTATAGACAATATCAACGACTATTATCCTGTCAGTCTGAAATACGCCCGACTTCGGGAATGTGGCATAGCGGAGGAAAAGATAGTACAAGAACATACGGTACAGAGCGACCGATATGCCGGTTACCGTTTTGTCCGTATGGATTTGCAGGACAAGGCTGCACTTGAAAGACTGTTCGAGGAGGAAAAGTTCGATGCGGTGATGAACCTTGCCGCCCAAGCGGGGGTACGCTATTCCATCGAAAATCCTTTGGCATACATAGACAGCAACATTGTCGGGTTTGCCAATCTATTGGAAGCGGCACGCCACAATCCCGTTAAACATTTCGTATATGCTTCGTCAAGTTCCGTCTATGGTGGAAATACCAAGACACCGTTTGCAGAAAGCGACAACGTGGATAGTCCCGTTTCTCTCTATGCTGCCACAAAGAAGTCCAACGAGCTGGTGGCTCATGTCTATTCCAAACTATACGGCATCCCGACTACCGGATTGCGGTTCTTCACAGTATATGGCCCTTGGGGGCGTCCGGACATGGCTCCGATGCTGTTCACGAAAGCGATACTCGCAGGAGAACCGATAAAGGTATTCAACAACGGAAACCTTTCGCGGGACTTCACTTATATTGATGACATCATCGAGGGTGTTGTCCGTGTGATTGACCATGCTCCTGTTTGTGAAATACCCGCGGAGATATATAACATCGGTTACGGACATCCCATGCCGTTAATGGATTTCATCCATATGCTTGAAGAAAAACTCGGACGCAAAGCTGAGATGACGATGCTACCGATGCAGCAGGGCGATGTATATACCACATACGCTGACACCACCAAATTAGAGCGTGATATGGGGTACAAACCTCATGTGTCATTGAACGAAGGTATTGGAAAGTTTGTGGAGTGGTATAAGGAATATTATAAAGATACGTATGCCATTTGATAAGTTTACCAAGAAAGTCAAACAGGTCAAGCAATCCAAGGATGGAAAAGCACTGATAGAAAACTTCATCTCTCTATCTGCTCTTCAGATTGTAGGGTATATTTTCCCATTGATTACACTTCCCTATATATCTCGGGTTGTTGGAGTCAGTCATTTCGGTGATATAGCATTTGCGACAGCTATCGTTATGTATTTCCAGACATTTGTCGATTGGGGATATAATTTTACGGCGACACGCGATCTGGCTCGTGTCCGTGACGACAAGAACATGGTCTCAACCATTTATTCTACTGTGTTTTGGTCAAGGCTGTTCCTCTGTATTGTATCCTTGGTTATATTAACGATATTAATTCTGATAATACCGGCATTTCGACAAGTGTCATTGTTGTTATATTTCCGTTTTCTCGTCATATTCGGATACCTGTTTTATGCGGATTGGCTGTTTCAAGCTATAGAGAAGATGAAATTCATAACTTTACTCAACATTACAGCCAACCTTATTTTTACAATTTCCGTATTTGTCTTTATCCGTGAACGAGAAGATTATATATTGCAACCGCTATTGACATCCTTAGGATTTCTTGTGTCGGGACTTATCGCTTTTCTTTGGATCGCTCCACGTGAAGGTGTGAAGTTGAAGAAAATAAAGTTCAAGGAAATCTGCAAATCTCTGAAATATAGTGCAGATGTATTTGCCAATCAAGCGATGCCTGTGCTATATGAGAATTTTTCAGTAATGCTTTTAGGCTTTTGGGGAGGTTCAGTTGCAAATGGGATATTTGATGCAGGAAACAAACTGATTTCTGTTGTACTCCGGTTCGTACAGACATTATCCCGGACATTTTTCCCGTTTCTTGCTCGACGAATTGACAAGCATGATTTTTTTGTCAGACTTAACTTGTTTGTTTCAGTAAGCATTGCCTTATTATTGTTTATAGCCGCCCCATTCATCATTGATATATTCTTTACAGAGGAATTTACTAATGCTGTAATCGTATTACGCATAATTTCTTTGTCCATTCCATTTTCTACACTAATCAATGTATATGGAGTGAATTATCTGATTCAGCAAGGACAAGAAAAGATTTTGCGACAAATTACAGTTGCCGTTTCGTTAATTGGCATTTTAATATCAATTCCACTCATTTATTTCTTTTCATGGATAGGGGCAGCTTTGACTCTCGCTCTGACGCGTTCCATATTAGGTATCAGTATAACTGCAAAAGCAAGAAAATTGAAAACAATGATAATGTAATATGTTGGATATGTTAATCACGGGCGACTTCTGCCCAATATACCGTAACACATCTAAGGTTGAGAATTTAGACCTTACAATATTTGGTGATTTATTACCAGTAATACAGCAATCTTCATTCGCTATTACGAATCTTGAGGCTCCTATAACATCTTCAAATGAGAAGATATTGAAAGTCGGTCCCAATATAAAAACGAATAAAAACGCCGCAGTATTACTAAAACAAGCTAATTTCAAATTGGTTACAACGGCTAACAATCACATTCTTGATTATGGGGAAAAGGGGATAAAGGATACATTATCTGTATTGGAATCATTGGGTATTTCATATGTAGGTTCAGGAAAAAATTTACATGAAGCAGGGTTGCCTTTCATTTTAGAACAAAGCGAAATGAAAATAGGAATTCTAAATTTTGCTGAAAATGAATTTAATTCTGCGGGATACTCATCTTATGGCTCTAATCCAGTAAATCCCATTTCGAATTATTACGCTATAAAAAGATTAAAAGAACAGGTAAATTTCATAATAGTTATAGCACACGGAGGTCGGGAACATTATCAACTACCAACGCCAAAATTGAGAGAACGTTATCGGTTTTATGTTGATAGTGGGGCTGATTTAGTTGTAGGTCATCACACTCATTGTGTGAGTGGATATGAAAAATGGAATGGTAAATACATATTCTATTCTTTAGGAAATTTTATTTTCGACTTTAAGGAACGCTACAGAAAAGGTATCTGGACAATTGGTATGGCTTTGCATTTGAAAATTTCAAAAAGCGAAGTCGATTTCAACTTGATACCCTTTGAACAAGGAAAGTCAGAGTGTCCGACACTAAAATTAATAACTGGCAATAACTTGAATGAGTTTAACAAAGGAATAGAAAACCTAAATAGAATAATAATAAACGACCGATTGTTTTTCGATACTTGGGAACGGCAGTTAAAGAAAGAAAAAACAAATTACATGGCAGATCTCACAATTCAGAATCGATATGTTAGAGCCGCTATGGCAAGAAAGATTATTCCATTTTTAAATTTTCATGATAAAGGCCATTTACTCTTGCTTTCTAATCTTCTTCGATGTGAAGCACACAATGAAATTATGACATCAGTGTTGAATGATTTATTCAGAAAATAAAATGATAGAACATATAAAAGTAACAATAGCTGTACCAGTTTATAATGTTGAATCGTATATAAAACGCTGTTTGGATTCACTGCTTATACAAACACTTAAAGAAATTGAAATCATCCTTGTTGATGACGGAAGTACTGATGATAGCGGACAAATATGTGATACTTATTCTGAAAAAGACAACAGAATAAAGGTTTTGCATAAGAAGAATGGTGGGCTTGCTTCTGCTCGACAAGCGGCATTGGAAAACGCTCATGGAGAGTATTTTATTTGCTGTGATTCTGATGATTGGGTGGAGCCGACCATGTATGAGGAAATGTACGCCAAGGCGAAAGAAACAGATGCCGACATGGTGATTTGCGATTTCGCTTTCAATTATCCTGATGGAAGTCAGAAAGACAAACATGAACCTGGTAATTTTAGTTGCCAAAACGACATCATACGATCTGTATTAAATCATAAACTGGCTCCAAGTACTTGGAATAAATTGACGCGCACATCAATTTATTACAAGTACAATCTTACTTGGAAAACTGGAATTAACCAAGGTGAAGATGTGCTCATGTTTTTACAACAATTACAGTATCCTCTTAAGATAGTATTTATTCCTAAGGTGTTTTATCATTATTGGCGTGATATAAAGGGAAATTCTTACACTAATTCGCCTTCTTTATCAACATTCCAACAGATCGAATACATTAATGACTGGAAACATGACAACTTGCAACTTTCATTGTTCGGAAAAGAACTGTTCTATGCAGATGTTGATGTCGCTTTTATGGGATTGCGAGCAACTGGTATGAATAAAGAGTTATATTATGATTTTCTGAAAAAACGGCTTTCATTGGGTCCTTTCTTAAAATACAGGACAGGAGGTCTAAAAAGCTGTATAGTATGGTTCTCTTTTATAAATTATCAAATAGCCAGATATATTGTAAAACATTTGTATAAGTTCTTCTATCAATGAGTCAATTGGTCAGAAAAATATCCCTAATTAGTCCATTGTCTTTCTTTTTATCTCCACTACTTTCATTTATTGCAGCATGTAGTAATTTACGTAGTTGGCTGAATGGATTGACATTTGCCCTGTTTTATGGTTTCTTTGGCTATGCTCATTCTTTTATAGATCCTCGTCCTGATGCTTATCGAAAGATGCTTTCCTTTGAGGCGTTTCCAGATACGACATCATATGGAGATGTTATAAGGCAATATATAAGTGGAGATATATCCGATGTGATAGAAAGGTTACTTTATGTGTTTGTACGATCTATTACTACAGATGCCCATATATTATTGCTGATAGTGGGGTTCATCGGGGGCTTTTTCTTGTATCTTGTATTTCGAAAAATTATAGAATATTGTGATGCAGATAGCGGAACAGAATTTTTCACTATCATTTTTTTGATGATAATCCTGCATAGCCCAGCAGTAATCGGTGGCATACGATTTTTCTTGGCTTTTCCTATTTTTCTTTATGGCACTTTTGCTTTTTTAATTGACAAACGAAATACTGGCATATTTTGGTTAATAATCAGTTTGTTTGCTCATTATAGTTTTATCGTTTCTGTCTTTTTAGTTTTGTTCTTAAGATTTTATCGAGGTAATATAAACGCACTATGGTGGTGTGCCATATCCTTGTGTATTATTTCCATTTTTCTGAATGCTACAAGTTTTGGACAATTGTTCGAAAATTTGAATATAGGAGAATATAATCAAAAAATCAGTAGTAGGGCTGAATTGTATTCATCCGCCAAATCAGTAGCTCGCTTCAACGAGTCCTTGACAACACATTTAATGAAAATACAACAATATATAACACGATTGTTTGTGTTAATATTTTTGCTTGCCATAAAACGTAATGCCCTTGAAAATACTATGAGATCATTTGATGTTAATCTTTATAGGATTACATTGGCATTTTTGTCTTTAGGATACTTTTTTGTAGGATTTAATGTCGTTGGAGAACGTTATCTCCTTCCCGGTATATTTCTATTACTGATACTGTTGTATAGATTAAATTCTTATTTAGACATAAATGTTTTTAAGAATATGTTACGCTATTCTTTGGTGTTTTTTGTATTCAACATAGGATGGGTACTATTCAATAGTTATGTGGAAATAGATTTAAGATATTTCTTCTATCCATTACCATTATTTATGATTTTATAAAATCCTCAATTATTTATGGATTACAAAAAGCTTATTCGTAATGCCCAAATGCGTTACGCTATACTACGTGCATTGTCTTGGATACCAGACGGTATCATGGTTCGGTTGCAATATCGTATCAAGATGGGATTTTTCCCGAATCTGAGAAGTCCCCAGAGATATACTGAAAAACTCCAATATTATAAACTGCATTACCGCAATCCGCTTATGCACACTTGTGTGGATAAATACAATGTCCGGGAATATGTTCGTTCAAAAGGTCTTGGGGATATATTGAATGATTGTTATGGGGTGTATAAATCTGCGGATGAAATTGATTTTGACAGACTTCCCCAATCTTTCGTTTTGAAGACCACTCATGGTGGCGGAGGAAGAAACATCCTGATAGTGAAAGACAAATCGAAATGTAATATTCCTGATATTAAAGCTAATCTGCTAAAATGGCAAAAGGAAGACATCGGTAATTTCGGTAGAGAGTGGGCATATACAGGGTTAGAAAAGAGATTTATAACAGAAAAATATATAGATGCAGATATAAATAAGGGAGGACTGATTGACTATAAGTTTTTTTGTTTCAATGGGGAAGTGCATTGTCTTTATGTTATTGCGGATCGGGAATTGGGAGATAAGGCAGGATTGGCGGTATATGATCGGACATTCAGCAGATTGAAAGTGTCACGTGCTGACGAAAAAATATTGGAGCGAGATATTGAAAAACCGGTAAACTTCGACAAAATGATAGCGATTGCCGAAACCTTATCAACGGATTTTCCTCATGTTCGTATTGATTTATATAATGTTTCCGGTAAAATCATATTCGGAGAATTCACATTCTATGATGGTAGCGGGTATATGAGATTTAACCCTGATTCTTTTGATTATGAATTAGGTAAGCACTTATCTTTAGAAGACATTAAGTCTTCTGAATAATTGGAAATCCTATTAACTTTATTCTATAATGCATAAAATATTTATGGTGGTCAATGAAGACCGCTTCTTCCTTTCGCACAGAAAGGATATTGCTCTATATGCCCAAAAGCGAGGGTATGAAATAACTCTTGTCGCTAAAAATACGGGGAGAAGAAACGAAGTGGAAGCCCTTGGGTTGAAGATGATAGAGCTTCCCATCAACCCAACGGGGGAAAATATAAAAGAAGAGTTGAAGACATTCCGCTTTCTTATGCGCTTGTATAGAAAGGAACGACCGGATATTGTACATCATGTCGGACTGAAAAATATCCTGTGGGGTGGTCTTGCAGCAAGATTGACCAGTGTTCATGGTGTGGTAAATGCAGTCAGCGGATTGGGAATCCTGTTTTCACAGGAAAAGCAATCTGTCATGCAAAAGGCTATTTTGAGTGTCATACGCTTCTCCTGCCACCGTAAAAATGTAGCGACGATTTTTCAAAACGAAGAAGACCGAACTCTGTTTATTGAAAAGAATATCATCAGAAAAGGAAATGTCTATTACACACGAGGTTCTGGTGTCGATTTGAAGGAATATACCTATATGCCGGAGCCGAAAACTCCCGTGTTACAAATTATATTTACCGCCCGCATGGTTGCAGAGAAAGGAGTAAAAGTCTTGATAGAAGCTGCGGAAAAACTCAAAGACCGTTACAATGGGAAAGTTAGATTCCTTCTATGTGGTGGACTTTCCTCTAATCCTTTAGCAATACAGGAAAGTTATCTGAAAGAGCATTGCGACGGGAAGTATATCTGCTGGCTCGGCCACCGTTCCGACATCAAGAAGCTGCTTGAGCAATCACATATCATGTGTTTCCCGAGTTATTATCGTGAAGGTGTGCCGAAATCGCTGATAGAAGCGGCAGCCATAGGGCGGCCGATTGTTACGACTGATTCTATCGGATGCAAGGATACTGTAATAGATGGCTATAATGGCTTTCTTGTCCCTGTAAAGGACAGCGATGCCCTCGTTGAAAAACTGACTCTGCTCATTGAGGACGGAACGCTTCGTCAAATGATGGGAATTAATTCCCGGGAAATGGCAGAAAAATATTTTTCAATAGACACTGTTATTGCAGAACACATGAAAGTCTATGAAAATTTGCTGAAAGATTAGCAACTTCAAATCCAATAGATTTATGAATACGGGCGATCATCATTGCGGGGGTCTCCCTTTTTTTGTTTATTCGTCCAAGAAACGCTTCAAATCATAATACATCAGCCGGGTAACATCATTTCTGTCTTTCTCAGAAATGAAATCAAACCCGCACTTCTGATAGAAGCCGACCGCATCACTGTACGCATCCACCGTTATAAAACGGCATCCGGTACGGTTTCCGTGGGTGAACATATATTTGACAAGACGTATAATATCCCTACCGATACCCTGCCCGGCATACTCTTCCGATACAGCCAATCGTCCTATTTTTACCGCAGGGTAATGTTTCCGCCGTTTGGCATTTGCAATGCGTCTGTTTAACCGGTTCCAGATGGAATACTGTTCCGGGTCAAATGTAATCTTGTCGTTCAGAAGACTGAAATACGCGACAGTCCTGTCAGATGACGTATCTTCAAGCAGATACGTGACAGCCATGAGGTCGGTCAGGTACTTCTGTGCATCATCAAACAAAAAACCATTTAAGTCATTGTCCCTGCTCTTAAATGGTTTTATTTCAGTATCTATCCGTAGGGGTACGAAATCATAGTCTTCAATCGCCATCATCACAATGCAAATGAGGCAATGGCTTTGAACTTCTTATAGACCTTCTTTGCAGCCTCCTTCTCCTCCTTGCTTTCAGGTTTGAGATTCGCCATCTTTTCTGCAAAGCGTCTGGCATCCTTACCGGTAAGGACCGGCGTTTCTTTAATCGGTCGAGCCATAGCTATTGTCTTTTAGTTGATTATTCTATTGCAAAGATACGCATTTCTCTTCAAATCCGGAAATTTCTGTCCGACAATTCTCTTATTTTTCTCCTTTTACCCTATAATCTGCGATTTGACAGAGACGCATAAGTCAGCTATATATTAGGTACTGGCTTGTGATGCGTTAATGAAAATCATTCAAGCCAGAAAACGATAGAGGTATTATTGGGAGTTAAACAGGAAGCCCTCCTAAATAATTGAAGGACTTCTTGTTTTCATATTAAGAGCGACATGGCTGCCTGTTCACAGAAGCGTGCATATTCCTCTTTGTCAGTTCCGCTTTCAATATGGCGGTCTATCAGTTCTCCCAGTTCATCGAAGCAGACTTCATCACTGAGGCACTCTATGTCTGTCCTGTTCCGGAGATATACTTCATAATAGTCCGAGCCGTTCAGACAGATCAGCACTTCCCCTTGGAACAGTCTTCCGTTTACATGGAATTTCAGTCCCGGGAGGTTCTTGAATACTGTTGCCATAAACTCCTCGATGCCCCATGACATAAGAACCGGCGTGTCGGTCATCGTTACCAGCTGTTCGCGAATTGTCGCAGCCACTCTCATTACATACTCTTTATCCATAATCTTGATTTTTAATATATTTATATATTCATTTTATTCAAACCATTCCGGGTTGTCTTCTTTCAGCATCTCAACCAGCTCGTCATCCGGCAGCTCAAGACTTCCGGCATCGGTGAAGAAGAAAATCTCATCGTATAATTTCTCAGCCTCCTTACTTGCAAAGCCCTCGTTCTCGCTGTCGAAACTACCGGGCTGGAGTGCGTCAAGCAAACCTGTTGAGCCGATAAGGAGTTCTTCACCTTCATTTGATTTCACCACACGGCAAGAATAAGTTCTGCCGGCAAATTCCACCTCTTTCTTTTTCATCGGTCTATCACTTTAATGGTATGTTTCTCCCGTGTTCTTTCAGGTACTGCATGATACATTTCGCTTCCTCGTGCGAAGCCATATTGCGTTCGTCATACCTGCGGCTTTCATCCGCCATAACCTTGATGCACTCTTTAATCAACCTGTACAGGCTTTGCTGCAGTGTCGGGTGCATGGTCGGTATTGCTGCTGCAAATCGAGCCGGATTGAAACTGTAATTGTTGACTGCCATTTCCCAGTCTTTAGCGAGACGGAGCTCTCTGCTTTCTTTGATGTCCTTGTCCATAATTCTGATATTTAACGATTTTGTTTTTCTTCCCTCTGTTCGGCCTCCTTTTCGGAGAAGCCGCTTCGGGATTTACGGTGCATTGAGAGACGGTCGTTAAAGCCTCTCCCGATGTTTTTTCATGCCAATTACTCTTTCAGAGAAAGGAAGAATTTGCAGGAAATGCACTTCAAAACGGAGGGAACAGGCTCGACCGCCTACATTCGCACCAGTAAAGTCCATGCGGCGACGAGAAGGACGACGAAAGAAGAAATGCTCTCATGTCAATACAAGAGGGAAAATAGAAAGGGATAAGGGTGGTGGTGGGGGCTTATGACGGACGGCGTTAAAACAGGCGCCGCTATAAAGGTTCCCGGGCCGGCTGATGACGGAAGACCGCCCGTGCGGCCTGTAGGAATCAGCCAGAACCCGGTCCGTACTGTTTCAGCAGACGGAGACTGCCGAAAGACAGGAAGGCGTATAAAAAAGGTCAGGCGGCGCCGGTCTGCCTCCGGCACGCAACAAAAAAACAGGACGGATTTCTCCGCCCTGCATCTGAAATCAACTATGAATTATGGTCAAGCAGCAGCCTCTTGGGATTGAGGTTGTTTTTCGTTATCCGCATCGGCTTCAGTCTGCTCTGCTTCCTGTTTGGCCTGTTCCTGCACCAAAAGGACGGCTTTCTTTTCTTCGATGCGCTGATGTCTTTTTTCGTAAACTTCATTATGTCCGTTCTCGATGTCGGCAAGTCTTTCCGGCATGTGTTTTCCTGCAAATTCAAGCAACATGTCAGCTATGGCGTTGCTTCCGTATGCGTTCTTGAAATTCTCAATCAAGAAATCCCTGCGGATGACGGCTTTTACCTTTGGGGTAAGATTGGCCACAATATTTGCCTTGTCCTCGTTGGACAGATAGGGCGAATGTTCTCCCTCTATGCCAACGGCGGCAAAATGTTCCTTTCTCAACGATGAAAGCAGGAAGAAATAAATCATCTTTTCTTCGTCAGCCCCGAACTTGGTTTCGGTCATATCCACTTCCAAAATCTGTTTCTTGGTATCTTCCACGGTCTTTTCCCGGGCAATCTCCTTGTTTCGCTTGTCCTGCTTATCCAGTTTTTCAATCGGGGAAAGCTGTTCCTGTCCTGCCTGTTGTCCACCGACGGCATTCATCATGGAATTCTCCACGTAACATTTGACAATGTCGTTGTTCCCAATCCGTGCGAAAAGCGATATTTCGCCTGCTTCTGCCCTGCGTACAAGTTCCTTGCCCTCTTCCATATAATCGTTCATCTCCTGCTCATACTCAACCTTGGCTTCCTTATATTCGTCTTCCGTCTCATATTCTCCGGCTTCAGGCTCTTCGGGAAGTGTCGGATAGTCATTGTATCTGCATTGCAGTGCCACAACCTCATAGCCCATTTCCTTGAGGCGATTTACCGCATCCGCATTATAGCAATATGCGTCATGGCTTAGAGAGAGTGCAGGATAAGCCTTGACGGTCTCTATTGCCTTTTCCGTCAAAAATGCGGCATTCATTTCATCAAGACAGCCTTTGTTGGCGCATTTTCCGCATGTTCCCTCACAGAACAATGTCATGTTGTTGGTATTATGGGGGCATGACAGGCAAAGGGTCTTGTCAAAATTGTAGCGTTCAAGGTCTGTCGTGAAATGGCGCTCGATGTTCTTTGCCACCTCGGTCGCTTTCATGCCTCGCCAACTGCCAAACATGATACCCTCTTTCAAGTGCTTGTCGAAAACCTCTCTCTGGATGTCCTCGCCATATCGGCAAATTTCGCTTGCCACGCTGATAGTGATTTCGTCCTTTTCCAACAATTCTGCGATTTCGGGGATAAGGGAGACGAACTTCAGTCGGGTGCGGATATAGGTCTCGTTCTTGCCGAACTGCATGGCCAAAGACTGAATGTCGTGCCGTCCGCTTTCTATCAGCCTCTGATAGGCGTTTGCTTCCTCGATAGGGGTTACATCCTTGCGTTGCAGGTTTTCAGTCACCGCCATTTCTTCGGCTGTCTCGTCCGAAACATTCAGAACGATTGCCGGAATTTCTTCCAGTCCTGCCATGAGCGAGGCACGATACCTGCGTTCCCCGAATATAATTTCAAAGCGGTTCTCCGCAATGGGGCGCACCCCGATAGGCTGGAGGACGCCCTGCTGACGGATGCTTTCCGCCAATTCCGCAAGGCTCGCCACATCAAAATTCTTGCGTGGGTTATAGTTACTCGGCTGAATATCTGCCAAAACTACTGATACGATGTTCTTCTCTGTTGCTGATTGAATGTTCATTGTTTCCATAATTCATAAATTTTGATTTGTTATACATTGATTGTTGATTACTGCTATTCCTGTTGGTTGGTGTCATACTCGTACATCTGCGTATTGTCGTACCCCTCGAACGATAGCCGGAACGTGTCGAAGTCTTTCCTGCCAGCCAGCCTTACGGTATCGTTCTTTCCGATGAAATAGGGTTCAAGCATTGTCCGAAACGGTGCGCCGAGCGTAGTCCTGTCTGCCAATGTGCAAACCTTGTCGGGCTGTTCGGGAATGATATAGCCCAGTGCATATTCGTTGTAAACTACCAATCTGAATTTATCCATATCGATGTCAATTTTGAATTGTTTTTTATTTCCCTCTGGTCGGTTCTTTTCCCGTTTGAACCGCCTTGGGGTTTTATGGATGCGGTTTACAGCTGTCGGTACAGCTTCATACGACGGCTTTTCCTGCCAATTACTCTTTCACAGAAAGGAAGAATTTGCAGGAAATGCACTTCAAGCCGGAGGATCAAGCGCGACAGCAGACCTTTGCATCTGATAAAACCAAGGCCGGTGCGGCGGAAATGAAGCCAGAGAATAATCAGGTGAAACGGATAGAAAAGGAAAAGCCTGGCCAATAGTAAAGGGAGCCTGTTAAAGTTGTTATAACAGGGCTATGCGATCAGGTTAAAAATGAATAGAGCGAAAGGTTCGCCATTACAAAAGGATGAGCCTTATCCGGAATAAAATCTGGCCAAGCACCTGTTTTTATGGAAAAACACATTATCTTTGCAGTAGCGAAACAGCCATTTCCGAAACAGGTGTTTCGTAAGTTGCAATATGAAAGAACTTAGAATATGAGATTTTTTGACAGGACAGAAGAAATAGCATCCCTGCGTGAGATTCGCAGGATGTCGAAAGACAACGCCCAGTTCACGGTAGTGACGGGACGGCGCCGTATCGGCAAGACATCCCTCGTATGGAAGGCATACGAGGACGAACCTATCCTTTATTTCTTTGTTGCCCGCAAGGCCGAAGGGGACTTGTGCGAGGATTACCGGCTTGAAATAGAGAGCAAGCTGGGAATCCCCACGATGGGACGGGCGGAGCATTTCGCCGATGTGTTCGAGTTTCTGATGAAACTCTCCACGGAGCGTCCCATCACGCTGTTCATTGACGAGTTCCAGGAGTTCTTCCGCGTGAACAAGTCGGTGTACAGCGACATGCAGCGCATCTGGGACATATACAGCCCGAAAGCCCGGATGAACCTTATCGTCTGCGGCTCGATATACTCCATGATGGCGAAGATATTCAAGGACAAGAAGGAACCTCTGTATAACAGGCAGACCCGTTTTATGACCGTGCGCCCGTTCACTCCGGCGGTGCTGAAGGAAATCCTCACGGAATACCATCCGGGACACACGGCGGAAGATCTGCTGGCCCTGTATTCCTTCACGGGCGGCGTGGCCAAGTACGTGCAGCTGCTTGTGGATGCCGGGGCCACGACCAAGTCAGCCATGCTTGACCACATCATAAAGGCCGACTCCATCTTCCTGGGAGAAGGTAAGGCTATCCTTATCGAGGAGTTCGGCAAGGATTACGGGGTATATTTCTCGATTCTGTCAGCCATAGCGAGAGGCAAGACCTCCCGTTCGGAAATAGAGAACGTGGTAGGCAGGGAAATCGGTGGCTACCTGACCAAGCTGGAAAACGAGTACGAGGTCATTGCCAAGAAGCAGCCCCTCTTCGAGAAGAGTTCCACCAAGAATGTCCGCTATACGATAGAGGACAACTTCTTCATGTTCTGGTTCCGCTTCATCTACAAGTACAGCTATATGCTGGAGATAGAGAACTACGAGAGCGTGAAGACGATCATCAACAGGGACTACGAGACGTTCAGCGGCCTGATGCTCGAACGCTATTTCAGGCGTATGCTGATCGAACGCCAAGCCTACACACGCATCGGCGGATGGTGGGACCGCAAGGGCGAGAATGAAATTGACATTGTGGCCGAGAACGAACTGGACGAAGAAGCCACGTTTTTCGAGGTGAAGCGTAAGGCTGACAACATTGACATGAAGGTGCTGGAGAATAAGGCGGCTGCCTTCCTGCGTGCCACGGGCGAGTTCAAGGGGTATAAAATCTCCTACAAAGGGCTGTCTATGGATGACATGTAGTTCATTCTCGCATAAAAAAGCCGGGAAGTGAGGGCAATCCCATCACTTCCCGTTCTTTTCAAGATACTCTCTCATGGCCTCGTTGACGATGTCACGGAGAGACATGTTCTTTTCGATGGCCAGGAATTTCATGCGGGTATGCACGCTTTTGTCGATGACGAAATTGCAATGTACCGCCGGTTCCTTTTCCGCCTTGGCCGGAGCCGTTTCTTTTTTCTGCGGGGATTTTTTGGTTGATGAAAGCAGCCCGTCAAGGCCGCTTTTCATACCGTCTTTCAATAAATCGCTTTTGCCCATATTGTTTTTACTTTAGTTTCAGTACCTCCAGCGCCAAGTCCATATAATCCTTGGCCCCGTTGCTGTTTTTGTTATACTCGAAAATGTTCAGACCCTTGATAGGGGCTTCCGCCAGAGCCACGTTGTCCCGGATGACGGTCTTGAACACCTTGTCGCAGAAAGAATCGTTGATGAGCTCGGACACGCTTTTGTTAAGCGTCTTGCGCTTGTCGAACTGGGTGATCACGATACCTCCGATGCTCAGTCCCGGATTCAGGCGTTCCCTGACGATTTCAATCACATTCGTAATCTTTGCCATACCGCGCATGGCGAGGAACTGTGCCTGGACCGGGATAATCAGGAAGTCCGACGCGGTAAGAGCATTGAGCGTGAGCAGTCCCAGCGATGGCGGACAGTCAATCAGTATATAGTCGAATTTCCGGCTGTCAAGCAGCTTCGCAATCAGCCCTTTCAGTATCAGTTCCCGGCCAGGTTCGTTGATAAGTTCCGATTCGGCAGCCGACAGGTCAAGGCATGAGGGAACAATGGTAAGGCCGTTCTTCAGTTCGGCCAGCGGCAAAGGGTATTCGCCCTTCATCGCCCCGTACACGGTCTGTTCTTCCTCGATGGACAGGCCGCAGGATTCCGTGAGGTTTGCCTGACCGTCCATGTCAATCAGGAGCACACGTTTTTTCTTCAGCTGCAGTGCGGCAGCGAGATTTATGGTAGTGGTTGTCTTTCCGACCCCACCTTTATGATTCAGAACTGCTATAATTTTTGTCATAATTCAGAGTCTTAATGTCTGGTACAAAGATAATACTATTTTTAGTCTTCACTACAATTAGTATTTACTATTTTACTACTATAACATATTTTAGTATCGTAGTATTTACTACTCTGCTAAAAGACTAAGCCACTAAATGTAGTATCTACTATTTTTTGTAACCCGGGATTTACTAATCTCCTAAATTACTACAATTAGTAAATACTACATCCATGACCGTTTTCCGGAAGATGTCAGAACGGAAGGTCTTCCTCCCCGTCCTGTGGCATGTCCGCCGGAGGAACTGGTGCGTTCTCGGCAACTGCAGTTTGACTGTCCGCTTCGGAGGTTGTACCTTCCCGCTTACTGGTGTTGATGAACTCCAGGGCATCCGCCGTGATGGAGAGCTGGATCTGGCTGTCGCTGTTTTTGTCCTTCCACCGTGAAGTTGACAATGTTCCCCCGACAAGGACCATGCGTCCTTTTGTGAGGTATTCGGAGAGGCGGATATGGTTTTCCCTGTTGCTGCGTACCCTTACCCATGTAGTAACGGTGTTACCGTGCGAGAAGTCATCTACTGCCATATCAAAAGCAATAAACGAACCGTGTGTACCCTCGATGACCTGACAATCCTTTCCGATGCGACCGATAGTGTGAATGTATAGCATAATTTGAAAATGTTTTGCGGCAAGGTAGTTAGTCCTGCCATTACCTGTAACTTTGTTTTTTCTTCCCTCTGATCGGATCCTTTCTGCCGGACCACCTTGGGGTTTTATGGTGCATTACAAGGATGTCGGTACAGCCCATTCGACGTTTTTTCTTGGCAAAATACTCTTGCCGGCAAGGAAGATTTTCCCAAGAAATGCACTTCAAAACGGAAGAATCAGGCGCGACAGCCTACATTCGCACCTGATAAAACCTACGCGGCGGCAGGCAAGGAATGACGAGAGAAGGTAATCCCGATACAGATATAAGAGGCAGAATCGCCCGGTATATATAAGGGGATGTTTATAAAAGGAATGAATGAAGGCTTGGGCGGGTAAAAGAAACGGTCTGCCGGGCAAACAAAAAGGGGACTCTTTCTGCCTGTGACTGCCGGAGGTATGACGGACGGCACACGCAGAATGTGTCACTGTTTGCCCATGACGCCGTCGGCCCGGAAAGGAAAGATACGGACAAAAGGCGGAATGTGCCGAGCAACAACCTGGCAGGATGCCCATATCGCGGAATACCGGTTGTTTCGACGGGTCGAAGCTCCGGCATGAAGCGGTATGAAGCAGACTGCCGTTGATCGGGCACAGCCTTCCGTACCTTGAAGTGGAGGGCGGACCGCGGCACAGACATCATACCTTAATTTTCGGGTGGGGAAAGCCGGATAGAAAAGGAAGCAATAAAAAGGGGAAAGGCCGGTAAAAAAGGTAGATGCCAGGCTATAAAAGCCAGCCGGGCCCCAGCAGGGCGGAACACAGGAAAACCTGCCCGATCATCACGACCGGACAGGCAAAAGGTTAAATCAATGAATCATGGTCAGGCAGCCCTGACAGTATTTTCTTCTTCGGGAATTTCGGACTGCGGACGCTCGGCTTCCTTGAGTGCCTCGTCAATCCGCTGCTGCAGGTCCTTGCATTCCTGTTTCAATCGCACCAGTTCTTCCGCCTTGTTCCACTTCCGGGCGGTGATTTCCTGCAAGGTAGGTATTTCGTGCTGCAGCATGGTTATCTGTTTCTGCTGCTTCTCTATCAGTGACGGCATCCTTTCAAGTGCGGCCAGCGGGTACCGTGTCGATTCGGCGAATCCCAACGGCAGGCTTCCCGACACGCCACAGCGGTATTTCAGTCCGCTTACACCCTCGACAAAGAAAGCGTTACGGTCGAACGAGCCGGAAAGAGTGTACTCGCTGCGGACAAGCAGGTTCAGTCCCATATAGCTGCCTATGGTTCGGTATGCCTCACCCCTGTATGTCTTGGCTATGCGGTGCAGTTCACGGCCTGTCTCTTCCCGGGTAGCTTGCGGCAGATTGAGCAACAGCGTTTCCCTGTTGCCGTTATAGGATGCGATATACTCCATATCCTGCTCAACCTGTGCCACGATGCGCTCTGCCTTGCCGACAGCTTCCGTGTTGGCTGCAATCTTACGCTCTGCACGGATGCGCTCTTTCTTGAATATGGCCTGCTCTTTCTCCAACTGCATAATCCTGTTGTCGAGCTTGGCCTTGTTCAAAAGGTCGGTATTTCCTGAAAGGATAGCCACGAACTCGGCAAAGTTCATTCCGCTGTCCTCGTCCATGCTGTCCTCGTCGATGCGGCGCACGGCAATAGTGCCGTTGTTTATCTGGTTAATGAACATCTGCTTGTTCTTTAACAGATTGAACTTGTAGGCATCGAGCGTCTTTTCCGTTCCGTAGATGACAATATCCACCACGTTACCGCCCCAGAGTTTCACGGTGTTGCCCTTGCGTACCGCACGACCGTTGCGCTGCTCCATGTCGGCAGGTCGCCACGGTATCTCCAGATGATGCACCGCCACAGCCCGCTGCTGGGCGTTGACCCCTGTACCGAGCATGGCCGTAGAACCGAAGAGGACACGCACCCTGCCGCTGTTCATGTCTTCAAAGAGGCGTTTCCTTGCCCTTTCCGTGGTGGCACACTGGATAAACTGGATTTCATCAGCCGGGATGCCGAGGCGTACCAGCTTCTCCTTGATGTCGGTATAGATATTCCACTCGTTAGGCTTGTAGGTACTTAGGTCGCTGAAGACAAACTGCGTACCCTTGTTGGCTTGAGAGCGTACATAATAGTCGTAGATGGTTCGGGCGCAGATGGAAGCCTTGTTACTGGCATCATCGCTGAACTTCTCACCCAAAAGGCGCATGTCGAGAGCCATCTTGCGTGCCACATTTGTAGCAATGAGCATCTTTGCCTTGTCGAGATTGTCCGGCTCGATCGTGTCAAGCCCGAGGTCTTCCCAGTTTCCACTACCGGCAAAGGAAACGAGGCGTCCGATCATTTCTTCCTGCTCGATTGTCGGCGCATGAGAGAGAAAGCGGACATTTTTCTCCGGCACATCAAGATGTATCATGTCGGCTGTACGGTAGTCGGTGATTTCACGCAGGAACATCGCCAGTTCCGGCACTTTGATATAAGTGCGGAAACGCTCCTTGCGCTTGATTGCCCCTGTCACGTTCAGCTCATAGTCGGCCGTCTTTTTGGTAAATATGGCCGCCCAAGCATCGAAACAGCTAATCTGCTGACGCTTGAGTTCACGTGGCCGCAAATACTTGAACATCACATAAAGCTCTGTCAGCGCATTTACCACCACCGTACCGGACAGGAACGTAGCCCCAAGGTCACGGCCTGTGCGGTGCTGGATGTCACGGATGGCAAACAGCAGGTTCATCGCACGCTGCGAGCCTTTGGTGTTTCCGATACCTGCGACACGTGTATGTCGGGTCTGGAACATAAGGTTCTTGAACATGTGGCATTCATCGACAAAGATATGGTCTATACCCATTGAATGAAAGTCCACGGTATCATCCTTGCGGCCGTCCAGTTTTGTACGGAGTTCTGACAGCTTCGCTTTCAGATTTTCCTGTCTCACTTCCAGCCCTTTCTGCATCTTGCGGCTGCGGTAGCGCATGGTGGACTGTTCCAACACTTCAAGGCTTCGCTCCACATCGTAAAGCTCTTCGGTGAATATCTCTATCATGGTTTCCTCGGACTGCGGTATCTTGGCGAACTGGTCGTGCGTCAGGATAATGCAATCCCAGTTGTTGTTCTTGATTTTGGAAAACACCTCTTTGCGGTTGGCCGGTGTAAAATCTTCCTTGCCCGGGTACAGGACTTTTGCGTTAGGGTATGCCTTGCGGAACGTATCGGCTATCTCGTGGACGTTCGCCTTTAAGCCAATAATTAAAGGCTTCTGTACCAATCCCAGACGCTTCATTTCATAGGCAGAAACGCACATTATCATGGTTTTGCCTGTACCTACTTCGTGCCAGCAGATACCGCCGCCGTTCTGCTTAATCATCCAGATTGCGTCTTTCTGCGACGGGTAGAGTTCGTTGTACGGGAACTGCTCAAAGGAAAGCTGCGGAAAGGTCTGTGCCGAGCCGTCGTAGGCCGGACGGACATAGCAGTTGAAACGCTCGTTGTATGTGCGTACCAGTTCATCCCTGACTTCCAGAGGACGGGCATCGAGCCACTGGTTGAAATTGCTGCGGATTTCCTGTATTTTGGTGGCCGCTTCCTGAATGGCTTCCTCGTCGGGCACACGTACCTTGTCGCCGTTGCGATACACTTCTTTGGTTATCTCCGGCACTGTGTCATGCAAGGCATGGACAAACAGGTCTTCGCCGTTGAAATTGCGCACGGAATAGGTGTTGTATGCTGCCGGGGAGTAACCTTTCAGACGCACTACATAGGTATCGTTGACATCAAAGTACATCACTTCGGCTTCCACCCCGAAAAGATCTGCCGCAAAGTCGGCGTAAAGCTGCGGGTCAATCCAACGCTCGCCCATATTGATATCCAACTCTTCATAAGGTATCGGTTCGGGCGTTGCGTTCTCCAGTGCCTTGACGGATATTTCCGTCCATTGCTGCTGCCTCTCCGAAAGGTCGGGAATGCAGGAAACAAATTCCGTGCATTTAGCTATCACGTTGCCTGCAATGAACTTGCCTTTGTGTTCCCATTCATCCGTAACAGGATTGTAGAATATCTCGCCCTGCAACGCTGCGATTACATCTTCATCAGACAGGCCGGTACAGCGCATGATATAGTCCATTTCCACCTTGCCGTAGAAATTGAGGCTGCTTACCAGCGCTTCCGACGGCTGTAGAATACGGTCGGTCGCAATCTTCGTGAAAGCCACAGGCTCACGCATGATGTCGGCCTTGACTATATCGCCGCCAAGCTGCATTTCGATAGTGAACACCTCGACACCGAGGCTGTCAAGCATGATAAACTCCTTGTTGTCGTTCTCATGGAAAAATCCCCATTTGGCTACAAAGGCATCATACAGCGTGTTCAGCCGCTCACGTATGGCCGTCTGTTCGGTCTGCAGATCCCTTTCCCTGACAGAAAGCATGAAATATGCTTCACGGACAGGGAAATAGTCGGCTGCACGCTCCATGTTGACCTTTCCCTCGTCCACCGGAACGAAATCCACGGCCACATCGGCATAGTGGCTTGATTTGCGGAACACGACCGTACCAATCTGCCCCTCGAACATTACCAATGTACCGCTTTTCATCCAGTCCTCGAGTTTTTCCGTGTAGGCTCTCCGTCCTCTGTTTACGGAGAGTGCGGTCGTCTCCTGCATCCCGAACAGCGACATCTGCACGGACGCTTCGCCCTGCTGCCCGAAAAGGCTCTTGCGGAAATGCCGGTCAAAGTCGTATTTCAGAAGTGCGGAAAGGTATTGTGCCATGGCCGCATCAGAGCCGAGCCACTGGTGTTTGCGTACATATTTGCTGTGCTGGTTCATCACGATACGGCTGTCGGTTGCCAGTACGGTCTTCGGCATGGAAAACAGCCTGTTGGCGTTTTCTGTCATTGTTCCGTTCATGTCGTACATTTCCTTGGCTACCTGCAAAAACATCTGTTCACGTGCGGAGAGTGCCGCCTTATTGGTATGCTTCTGGAATATGAGCAGGTCGCTGCCCACCTCGATACCGCTTGTCTGCATGAAAAGAGCGTCAGGCAAACGCACTGCACTGACAAGGTTGGCATGGCTCACCAGATACTCACGCACAAATTTGTTTCCTGCCGTGTCGGCCACACCTCTTGACGTGACAAAGGCAAGCAGACCGCCCTCGGAAAGCAGCTCCATAGCCTTGACAAAAAAGTAGTTGTGTATGGTCTTAGTGGCCTGTTCGTAGATACCGCCCTTTTTCCACAAGTCGGCATCGAACACACGGAAGTTTCCGAAAGGAATGTTTGACGCTATGACATCGAAATTCCGATGCTCCAGTTCCCGTGTGTCTATCGTTTCAAACCCTGCCGTTACGGTGGTTGCGTCCTCATGCAGCAGCGAAAGTACAAGTCCTGTAATGGTGTCTTTCTCAAAAGCATAGCTGCGTGTGCCGGGCATGGCTACAGGCAGGAAACCGCCGATGCCTGCGCTCGGTTCAAGAAAGCTGTGCATCCGCAAGCCGTTTGCTGAAAAAGTCTTGTGTATCTGTTCCGCCACTGCGTCAATCAGGAATTGCGGCGTGTAGAACGCCGTCAAGACTGACGACTTGATGCTTTCAACAAGCGAACGGCAAGCTGCCTCGTCACCCCCTGCAAGTGTCCTTAACGCATCCAGCAGACGGTTCAAAAGCCCTGCAACCCCTTTGTCAAGCGGTTTGTCCGTACCCAAGTCCAGTACATCCTTGATACCGCCGAAACCTGAATACTGCGCCAATACCTGTTTTTCCTCTTGCGTGGCTGTCCTGCCCTGCGAGTGGATAGCTACTGCTGTCTCTATGGCCTTGATGTTGGCCAATAATGATGTCAATTTGTTGTAACCCATGATTTAACCTATTTTTTTATTTCCCTTTTTTCGGCCCGTTTGCGGCCGCAGGGATTATTTTTCTGCCTTGAAAGGTGGCGGTGGACATCCGCCATGGCCGGTAAGGAAAAATACGCTCGACAGCCGGAGAGGAAGATTTTTCCGAGACCCCACGGGCAGAATGCCGGCATTGGCAGGAATGGAAACCGGCGGTTACCTTTGCTGAAAAATCCAATCCCCTGAGGTCGCACGGCGGAGAACGGAAGAGCAGCTACAAGAGGGATGGATAGAAAAGGAAGATCTGAGGTAAAAAAGGAACGGTGCATGGTAATGCCGTCGATAAAAAGGGACTTTGCCGTCGGCAGACCGAAGCCGGAACAGACCCTGCCGAGACCCCCGGTAAGGTCTGTCCGTGGATTATCAGTCAATATCGTAACCAATCACAAACTCGTCATTGATAAGCAGATAGTAATAGCCGTTGCCGCAATTCCGGTACTCCTTGCTGAATCCGGCAGCCATGTCACCGTTTTCCCGCGGCTCGCACCAAAGCGTACCGTCATAACCGCAAAAGTCGAAACGAAGCGTCGAGAATTTCTCCTTATTCTTCATGGCCTGGCGGAACCGCTGCATGTCCCAGCTTCCGCAATACTTCTCAATCGTGGAGAGTCGGATGCACTTTCCGTCAATAGCCGTTCCCGTGGTGATACGGTTTTCGTACAGGGACTTCTCAAGGTCTGCTGCTGCAATCTTGCGGAGCCAGTCATTGGTATGCGTGGCAAGGCGTGCGAGCTTCTGGTATTTGAGAATCATTTTCCTGTCCATATCCTTTTCGTCTTCCTTTTCCTGTGACGGATAATAGATTTTTTCGATGTGGCTCCAATCTGAAAAAATGTAACCATGCTTGCGTTTTCCTTTCGCAATAATACCAACAAGGTTCTCCTTACCTCGGTTGATAAACAATTTCCTGCGTTCCCCGTAAATCCTGACATACAAGACCGGTGGGTTCTGTTCATTACGGAGATAGGCTTCTGCCGGATGCATTGTTGCTGCTGTTGTGTCCATACCTGTATTTTTTAGTTGTTCATTCTTTTAGCCGGAACCGCTTGGGCTCCCGTTTATAAGTTATCCTCACGAAATTTGACTTTTGCCCCTGACTGCTGTTCAGAGTTCGGGAAGTGTGCCTGTCCTGACTTTCTTCCCGTCGCAATAGAGTTCGATTGTTCCCGGTCTGAATCCCATTTCGCCGAAGGCTATGTTTCTGACATAGTCCCGGTACTCCTTTCCGGAAAAGTTCTTTCCGCTCAAATTGTTGAAAAACATTCGGATGCTGAATTCGTCTTCGCTTGACAGTATTGTCCTGCCGTCCTGTCTGATTTCTTCTTTCATTTCTTTCCGTTTTAATTGTTTGAAAATCTGTTTTTTATTCTCCTCTTTTTGAACTGAGGGCTGTATTTTCAACTTTTTGAGGCATAAGGAGGATGAAGCAGCTGGTATCATAAGCCAAATCCGGATAGAAAACCGATTGTGCAGCAGTCTGTTTTCGTCATCCGAATGGAATGCGGTTTGGCATTGATACGCTTCGTCCTATATTCGCCGACGAAAAGAGAAAGGAAGCCCATAGGAAAAAGGAAGAGACTTGTAAAAGAGGACGGAAAGAAGGATATAGAGCGGAATTACGAGATTACCGGTGATATAAAGGGAAAAGAAATCATTATCATTGACGATGTGCTGACGACCGGACAGAGTGTGTCCGACTACAAGGAGGAAATAGAAAGGCACGGCGGCAAGGTGGTGGCCGCCATTTTCTATGGAAAGACGTTTTCCATGCCGCCGATGTCCGTCGTCCGGATGTCGGTATGGGGCGACAGTATCAGCCATGCAATCAAAGGGAGAAAAAAGTCATAGTTCGGCCAGTGCCGAAACACATTCCTGCTGTACTCTCCTGACATGTTCAAAAAGGATTGCGGGATCGACACTCTTGCCATTGAGGCGGCAGGTGATATGCAGGTGTTCTCCCGTGCTGCGCCCTGTAGAGCCGGTAATACCGACCGCATCACGCGGCCGGACGGCTGTTCCCCTGGCTACGAGAATCTTTGAAAGGTGGCAATAGCTGATCATGCAGTTCCCGTGCTGCAGCGTTACATACTTGCCGGAAGTCTTGTCCTGCCCGACCTTTACGACAGTTCCCGCCATCATCGCCAGCACCTTGTCACCACGTGCCTGCAAATCGATTCCCCCATGAAATTTACGCTTGCCGGTAAAGGGGTCTTTCCTGTAACCGTATGGAGAAGTCACCTTGATTCTCGGTAACGGATAACTGACACTCAGGTAACGCTCAACCACCATCTGCCTTTGCACATCGCCGCGAGCCACGGATTTGCCGGTGTTTTCCGATACACCTTTCCCGGAACCCGTATTGTCTGAAGCTGTTTCCTTGTCCTTCGTGGCCGCCTGCACACTTTCCTCTCGATAGTGATCGGAAGCGTAGGAAACTGTATTGAATTGTGCCATTGCCGGTATCAGACTGAGCGAAATGCCTGATATAATCATCCATAAAATTTTTCTCATGCTGCAAAATTAGCATGGTCTGTCTATGTTGGACATGAACGGCCATACATTCTGATATTAGTTTGCATATTTTATCGCAATTAGTACGATTATTCAAAGAAAATCGTACTAATGTTATAAAAATGGTATATTATAATCATTTATATATCTGTGCTTTTGTTTGAATTTACAAGGTCATACTATATTTGCCGAACATAATTTTACAAACTTGATATAGTATGAAAAAGGCGCATTTTGAATTTGAAGAGATTCCCTTTTCGACGCTTGCCCGATTCGGGCTCACGCAGGAGATGATCGAGGATCTGCCGATGCACGTCCTTGATGATATTTATAACGGACGCCATTCGCCCGTTCTTCCCGTGCGTGTCACCGACGAGCACGGAGAAACGGTGGAAAGCCGTACCCGATTCGCTCTTATCCGCATGGAAGGTGGCCAGACGGACGTGGTCTTCTATCCGGCATTGAAATCTTCGCCGCTGGAACGCTTTGACGAAACGCAGCAGAAACAGTTGCTTGAGGGCAAGGCCATCATCGCGGATGTGGAAACCGCTGACGGCAGGCACAACAAGGCTTTCGTCCAGATTGACACGGGGACGAAGCAGGTCATGTATGTTCCCACGCCCATCATCGGGCGCAATCTGCAGGTGCTGGCCGAGGAGCTGCATCTCGGTGCAACAGAGGTGAACGGAATGCAGCACGGAGATCCGCTGACGCTGGTCGTGGACGACGAGCCCGTCACGGTAGGTATTGACCTTCATTCCAAGACCGGTATCCGTTTCTGTTCCGGCGACGAGCAGCGATGGAGGGAACAGTCCAAGCGTGAATGGGACAAATACACGTTCGGCTGTTACGGTTGCTGGGTCATGGATGATGACGGAAACCTCGACTATGTTCCGGAAGAGGAATATACCGAAGAGTTGTGGAACGAACAGAAAAAAGCCGGGGAACGCAACCGCTCGGCAGCTATTCACAAATAAAAACCGATTGATATGGCACAGCACCAGTATTATCCCGAAGAGGTATTGATAGAGAAAATGCAGAGCGGCGAATACGGCTGGCTCGACTATGTGAACCATTTTTCCGCGGAGTGGCAGGAGGAATATGCCCGTTACTGTGAGGAACGCAACCTCGTTATCGGGAATGATTCTGCCGCCGAATTTGTCCGCTACAAGGACGAACAGCTGGAAGCGGCTATGGAAGTCGGAGAGGCATAACTTACAATCATATTAACTACAGACTATGGCGATACGAACGAATACCAATCCCCAGCAGATGGACTTGCAGCCCGAGATGCATAAAATATTGATGCGGAACGGAATGCAGGCGCATATAGTGCTCGACGGTTCGGGATACCGGCTTGTCGTGCAGGGGCATGATTCGCCCTTACTGAGCTACGCCATCACCGAGCGTCAGATGCTGGCTCTGACGGACTGGGGAACAAATACAGCCAACAAGAAAGCCTACAATGTCTTTACAAGTATTGTTGGCAAGGATTTTTATCTACCGAAAAACTTTGTGCACGCCCGTAATGCCAACGGACGTGTAGCCATGGGACTTCACGGCTACCGCATTGGCATCGGCGAATATGGCCGAACAGGACGGTTGGGTATGCCGCCTCCTTTTTTGGGATGGACGCCCCGTAACCAGTGGGGGTTTCACCTGCGCAGGGTTGGCGGCCAACTCTTCTATCCGGGGGCTCCGATTGTCCCTGAGCGTTGGGACGGACGTATGAAACCCGGAGAATTACAGTCTGGAGGTTACGGCTTCTACTATAAGGGCAACCAGCAACCGCAGACTGTGCCGCAGGTCGATGTACTGCAGGATTTGCAATTGGCCATTACTCCACTGGTAAGCCGTCCACGCAGTCAGGAACCGGCACGTCCGTACAAGGAGTTAATCAGCTCTCCCGTGTATTTTTCCGACGAGAAATGGCTGGAGTGCCTCTCTTCGCATGGTCTGATCGTTGATGCCGAGGCGCGTACTCTTACCGTGCAATCCGAGAAAGTTTCAGCCGACATGGTCTATGACTTGAGGGACGAGGAGGTGGAGACGCTGACCTCCAACTCCATCAAAGAGCACCCCATCGAGGAGCGACTGGAGGTGTTGAACCGCATTATCGGATTGGATTATGCTGACAAGGTAACGGTATCGGATCTTGACAGCAAGCAGCGCATAGCCCTTGCCCTGCATCCCGAAGTGGAGCATGAGCTGGAACAGCGCCAGCAACAGGAGCGCGAGATTCTCACTCCGCTCGAAGCGCAGCCGGAACAGGAGAACATTGGATATCCCGTAGGAGCTTCTGTTGACGGGCGTGATCTGGTAGCCCTCGATGGTCGGAAAGGCTGGTATCGTGAGGAGACACACGGGAGAGAAGTCGAAGTCGGCGAGATCGCTGTCCTACCGTCCAAGGTAGAAGGGAAATACCGAATGAGTGCCGTCATCGACGGCCAGGTAATCAGTCACGAAATCAGCCAGAAGGATTACGACAAGTTTCTTGCGGTGGATGACTATCATCGTATGAAACTCTTCTCAAAGGTGTTTAGCGAAGTGGATATGAAGTTACGTCCGGAAGAGCAGCGAGGACTGGGCGTGAAGATCTTTGCTGCCCTCACTGCCGGTACCGTCGTTGCATCGGAAGTTGTCCATAATTTGCGGTGCCACCATGGTCCGGAGATCTATGGTGAGCACTTCGGCGGTCCTCCGCGCCCGTATTTCAAGCCCGGCGTCGATACGCCGCGTGATGTTGCGATTCGCAATTTTGAGGCGGAAATGAACCGTGAAATCAGTGATATGAGAATGGGGAGGTAAACTTATGAGAAATGGAGACCTTACATACGATGATTTTCTACAGAGACTGAACATTCAGGACATACTTATTGACGCAGGCTATCATCTGAACAAGCGTGACGGTCTGCGTTATCCGTCGTATGTACGAATGGACAGCGAAGGCCGTCGTATCCGTGGCGACAAGTTCATCGTGATGCCGAACGGCAAGTGCTGTTTCAAGGCACAGGAACAGAAAGTCTATAACATCATATCCTTCATCAAGGAATACCCGCAGTTTTTCGCGGAATACCGGGCAGGAGTATCTCCGGACCGGCTTGTCAATCTCGTGTGCAACCGGTTGCTGAACCATCCCATCGAGGAACGCAGTACACGGATTATCCAGCCGAAACGGGACGTGAAACCGTTCGACATAACGGATTACGAGATTCACAGGTTCAACCCTCAGGACAGGGATACGCAGAAGAAGTTCTATCCTTTCTTCAAACACCGTGGAATCGACCTCTACACGCAGTATGCCTTCCACCGTGATTTCTACCTGGCGACAAAAGTCCGTGAAGACGGGACCCGATACACGAACCTTGCCTTTCCGATGTCTTTGCCCAAAGACCCGGGGACGGTTGTCGGCCTTGAGGAACGAGGCCGCCCGCGTCCGGACGGCAGCGGCAGTTACAAGGGCAAGGCTGAGGGCAGCAATTCAAGCGAGGGGCTGTGGATAGCCAACCTTAAGGGTGACCTGGATTCCGTCGGCGGAGTGGCATGGTTTGAAAGTGCCTATGACGCGATGGCCTTCTATCAGCTCAACCGGGAACAGATCAAGAGCAACCCGGACCTATCCAGGAAGAGCGTGTATGTATCTACCGGCGGTACCCCTACAGAGGGTCAGATCAAGGGTATGCTTGCCGCCACACCGGAGGCACACCATTACCTCTGTTTCGACAATGATGCCGCCGGACGGCTGTTCGTGGAAAAGTTCAAGGCAATAGCCGGACAGATGAACATTTCCCCGGAAAATATCAGAGAATTTCCCATTCTGCCTTGCTACAAGGACTGGAACGATGCGTTGCTTGGCAAGACCAATCCCGAGTATCTCAAAGAGACCGAGGGGCTGGTCAATCCGATTGAAGTACGGCATTCAGGACAGGACGAGGAAGAACGGCAGACCAGTTATCACAGATAAAACGAAAACATCATGCAGACAGACCGTTTATTCCGCACTCATGTGTTTGTGCCCCACACCGGACAGTTCGTCATCAACGAGCTGCCCATTCTTGTGTTATGCTGTGCAGGATGGGTCTTTGGCGGAATTGACGGCTTGCCGTTCACGACTCTGTCCATGTGGGTCGCCCTTCTGCTTTCCCTGTTCCTGGTGTACAGGTTCATCTATCTACGACGCATACGCTATCGCATCGGGTCCGAACAGCTCGTGTGCGAGCATGGCATCATCTGGCGTAAGACAGATTATATGGAATTATACCGTATCGTGGACTTCACGGAAAATCAAAGCCTGCTGCAGCAGCTTTGCGGGCTGAAGACGGTGAGCATTTTCTCGATGGACCGGAATACCCCCAGGCTTGATCTGACCGGTATCCGGCGCAGGGATGACATAGTAACACTTGTCCGCGAACGGGTGGAATACAACAAAAGAAAAAAGGGAATATATGAGATCACGAATCATTAACTGGAGTCTGGCCCTCATTGCCGTCCTGCTTCTGCCGCAGGTGTCCAAAGCCCAGATAGCGGCTTCCAATCCGCTGGAGTGGATTGCTCTGGCGGAGGGCAACGAGCTGATAAACGGCCAGATTGAAAAACAGATCAAGGGACAGACGCAGACGGCACTCCTGCAGAACAGCATCGCCGCCGAATTCAACCGCATCCATGAATGGCAGAAACAGTACAACGGCTACCTGAAAACAGTGAGCGGATATGCTTCGTCCCTGAAAGCCTGTACGCATCTCTATAACGACGGGGTCCGGATCTTCCTGACCCTTGGCAAACTGGGTAAAGCGATAAAGGACAACCCGCAGGGTATCGTTGCCAGTATGGGCATGAACAACCTTTATATCGAGACGGCCACGGAACTGGTCTCCGTATATACGCTATTGAACGATGCCGTTGCCAAAGGTGGTGAAGAGAACATGCTGACCGGTGCGGAGCGCAGCACTACGCTCTGGGCCTTGAATGACAGGCTGTCGGCTTTCAGCCGGAAGCTGCATCTGCTCTACCTGAGCATCCGGTACTATACTTTCAACGATGTATGGAAAAATGTGACGGCAGGTATGCTTGACCGCGACAATGGCGAAGTGGCCCGCATGGCGATGTCACGATGGCGCCGGGCAGCCTCCCTGACACGATAAAACATGAGGCTATGAAACGGACGATTTTGATAGTTATACTGCTGACGGGCATCTGTATCGGTAAAATGCAGGCACAGAACGATCCGGTTCTGGCCGGAATGATACTGCTCTACACGGACAAGGCGCAGAAAGAACTGAAAAACCAGGAGAAGATCATGATGCTGCAGACTACCGGACATATATGGACGAAAGAGGAAGTACAGGCGACAGCGGACCTGCAAAGGGAGTTCAACAAGTACTTGGATTCTTTTCGTTCCATCGTCTGCTACGCGGCACAGATTTACGGTTTTTACCATGAAATATCGAGACTTACGGCGAATATGGAAGATTTTACCAGGCAGGTAAGCCGGAATACGACCAACGCCTTGGCGGTAGCTCTTTCCTCGGAGCGAAACAGGATATACCGTGAACTGATGCTTGGCAGTGTGGAAATAGTAAATGACATACGAATGGCCTGTCTTGCGGAAAACAAGATGACGGAAAGGGAACGCATGGAGATAGTCTTCGGGATCAGGCCGAAGCTCAAGCTGATGAACACCAAGCTGCAACGGCTGACCAAGGCTGTGAAATATACGACTATGAGTGACATCTGGTATGAAATCGACGAAGGCGCACGCCCCGTTGCGGACAAACGGGACATTGTGGAAGCTGCCAAACGCAGATGGAAGCAAATTGGAAAGAATGTAAGACCTTAAAAAAAACGAAATATGGGAGTATGGAGTACAATATTGAAGTATGGCGGCAAGGCAGTCAAAGGTACCGGCAAAGCTGCTTTGGCAACAGGTAAAAGCGTGGGTGAAGCGGCACTTCATCCGTCGCAGACGTTACGGGGCGCCGGACAAGCCGTCAAGACTGCCGCCGTCGGAGGTGCGATCGGTTATGTCGGCTGGGAAAAGCTGACGACAGACAAGAGCGTGGTGCGTATCGTGAGCGATGCGGTCATCGGAGAACCGGCCACGGATGCCTTGGCTGATACCGCCGAGGATGTACGGGGACTGACGGACAAGGCCGGAGAAGCCGTCGGCACGTTAAGCGGAGCTGTGGCGGGAATAGATTCCAAACTTGACGGGGTATCCAATTTCCTGCGGCAGGCTACGAGCGGTGGCGGCATGAACATGCTTGGCAATTTTGTCCGTAACCTCGGGCATGGCAATGTATCGGGATTGAGCATCGCGGGACTTGTAGCCGCCGCTTTTCTCATTTTCGGACGCTTCGGGTGGTTGGGCAAGATCGCCGGGGCTTTCCTCGGCATGATGCTCATCGGCAACAATGCCGGTGTCTTCCGTGATACGAACACGGAGAGCGTGGCAAGGACCCAGGCTTCCCCCGGCCAGACCGAGGAACAGACCTATAATGGAGGAATGAGAAGATAACATTATGAACCAATACAGAACGAAATGAAATATACAGAAGAAATGATACTTCACTCCGAGAGCGGTTACTGTATGCCTTTCGAGGCACCCCAAGGCAAGGAGGTGGAAGTCACTCTCGGATATGGCGAACAGACCGATCCGGGAACCGGCAAGCCGTTTTTTCACCATGGCATTGACTTCAACGCACGATATTACAGGCTGTCTGCCGTTGCGAGCGGAATTGTGTCAGGGGTCGGCAATGACCCGGTACACGGGATATGCCAGACTATCCGATACGGGGAATACGAGGTGACATACGGGCACCTGTCGAATGTCTTTGCCCAGTTCGGGCAACGTGTGAAAGCCGGTCAGACTGTGGCCTTGAGCGGTGACATGCTGTACGTCGAAGCCCGGTTCAAGGGTGAGGAACTGAACCCGCTGGAGTTCCTGACCATGCTTTACGGCAACATCCGTGCGCTTCGTCAGGCGAGAGGACATGAAACAGCAGCATTCCCGGATCTGGAGATGACCCTGAAGACCGATTACGACAAGGATAAACAGGAAATCGAGGAACTGATGTTGCGCTTCCTGCCTTACTATATGGAGGATTTGCAACGCGGAGCCTACGTGTTGCCCGAACACACGGAGCAATCCCTGCGCCACATCTTCACCATGGGGGCGATGAGAGAATATTTCTACGAGAATATGCCGAGCATGGCCAACCCGCTTGGACTGGGACATAAATCCATCCCGCTGGTCAGCAAGGTACAGAACCTGCTCATCGCGGATTTCCTGCATTACCTTGCCTTGCGCCACAACGTGTACCTCTCCACCATGAGCGGAGACATAAAAAAAAACTCCATGACGAAGCCGTAAGCTACAGCGGCATCATTGATCCGCTGGCTGAACTCGACATCGACATCCAGAGCTTTGACATACCGCGTATCGTGTCGGTATATCCGGACCGGGCCGGTGTCCGCTGGTGGACAAAGGCATGGTTCAACAACCGTGAGGAAGGTGAAGCCTCCGTGGAGATAGAACGTGAACAGGCGATACGCTTCATTCATGACAACATCGAGAAAGACGCATGGCTGGAAGAGTTCTTCCCCAAACAGATGGAAGTGTACCACAATGCGATTGAACAGACAAAAGAGCAACTGCTGAAACAGATAAATATGATATAGGATACTTATGGACGGAACTATAAAACAAAGCAGACGATTCGCGGAACTGGAACGTCTTTCGGATGACTATTTCCGTTACCACCTTGCTTCCGTCATGGATGAGACGAGAGATTATCTTGCCCGGAAACAAGGTGAGGAAATGAAGGAATATTCCACCTCCCTTGGCGGAATTCTCAGCATGATGGCTTCTTCAGCCCAACCTTTGAGCGACCCGTACCAGCTACTTAAAGTTACCGGCGAATGGAACTCCAAGACAACGGAAGATTATGTAGAGATGTGCAAGGAGAAAATCGCCACTTCGGAAGACATACAGCACGACCTTGCGTATATGGCCGGGCAATGGCGTGATGCAGTCGTGAAGGAAATCGGCCGCGAACGGTACGACGAGCTGTCGGAACAGCTTGGCGGCGATCTCGCCTATGCCTACATGGACTATCGTCTGGAACAGCAAATGATAGACAAACTGGTGAAAGACCGTATGCCCAAGTCTTCGGCTGATTATATCATCCGCAAAGCCGCGGAATCAAGCCTGTTCGGCCTGCCGCAGATGTTGAGCCGTTCCCCGCTTGCCGAGGAAATCGAGAAGCGTGGCGAGGCCGCTTACCGGCCGAGTAAGGTTGAGCAAGGTGCGGGATGGCTGTTGGGAGCATCGGCAGATACCGTCATGCTGGGCGGTGTCGGTTCATGGGCGGCATTCGCCAGATTCATCGGCGTGGATGCTGCCGTTTCCGTTACCATGGCGCATTTGGAGCCGGAAGACCCCAAGTCTGTTTCAGTCGAACAATGCATCAGCCAGGGTGTATTTGGCAGCGAACACAATGTATTTGATGATTTCCGACGTGAAGCAGCCTCCATGACCGGTGACAAGGATACTTTCACGGCGACCGCCAATGAACAGCTGAAAAAAAAGATACCGGTTTGTGATTTCAATTTTACAGACTGGATGAAGCAGCAGCAACCATTCCCATACCTGGAAGGCTGGCAGGATAAGCTGAAGCAGGAACGTGCGGAACGCTACAAGGATGTGCCGCTGATTGTTGCATCGGGGCAGGAAGAAGCCTACCTGAAAAGTCTGGAGGAAAAGAAAAAAGTGAAATCGGACGAGTCCAAACAGGTACAGCAGGAAACACGGCAGGAAACATTACAGCAGGAAACAGAACAAGAGGTTATGCAGGAAACAGGTACATCTTCCAAGAATGACTTGTCTGACACGCCGGCATCCAACGGCAACACGGGCGGATGGGAAGATCTGCTCGGCACCCTTGGACTGAGGGGCATGGGAGACATTGCCGGCAATCTCGGTTATGTGATGGCGATGCTGCCGGATATTCTGCTGGGAGTATTTACAGGCAAGACACAGTCCCTGAACATCAAGGACAACCTGCTGCCGATAGCCAGCATAGTGGCCGGTATGTTTGTGCGGAATCCGCTGCTGAAGATGCTCCTTATCGGTCTCGGCGGGGCGAACCTGCTGAACAAGGCCGGGCATGAAGTGCTGCGTGAACGGTCAGAAGGCGAAATGAACACGGCCAATAGAGGTGCAGCCCAATACCGCCATTATCCTGACGAACCGCTCAATCCCCGCATCACGAATCCCGTACTTCAAGGCAACATGCTTGTCGCGACAATTGACCGTGTACCCTGTACTATTCAATTATCGCAGACCGTGACTGACGCTTACCGGGCCGGAGCCTTACCGCTCAACACGCTGGCAAACGCCGTACTCGCCAGAAGCGAACAGCTCCGTCAAAGGGCTTCGGACAATTACGACAACGGACAACAGGAGACTATCGTGCGTACACGAGGTATCCAGTAGCATATAACCCCAAAACATATACTGTATGAAAGAAAAATCCAAAATAGAGAAAAATGCAGAGGAAAGGCAAATCAGTCTGCTTTCCACTGCTTTGGGAGAGGCTTCGAAGGCCAATGGTTACTGGCTCAACGCTTCTGGAAAGAGGTATCCGAGGCTGTACCCGCACGGCGTGTCGGCCAGCCCGTTCAATGCACTGTTCATGGCATTGCATTCCGACCGGAACGGATGCAATACGAACCTGTTCACCTTGTTCAGTGATGCCAAGGCCCGCGGCACGTCGGTACGTGAGCATGAACAGGGTGTGCCGTTCCTGTACTATAACTGGAACAAATATGTCCACAGGAACAATCCTGAAGAGTTCATCAACCGGGGAACCTACCTTACATTGGACGATGAGCAGAAGAAACAATATAAGGGAGTACATAACAGAGAGATACGCACTCTGTTCAATATAGACCAGACGACATTTCCCCATGTGGACGAAGAGGCTTACAGGGCCGTTCTGCAACAGGATGGGAATGCCATGGAACGAGGATATTCGGAGGCAGACACACGGCGTATGCATATCCGTTTCAATGATTTCTTGCTGAAAATGCGTGACAACCTTGTGCCGGTCCGTTACGATGGCAGCGGAATGCCCCATTATGAAACGGACAAAGATGCCGTCTATATGCCCCGCCAAAAGAACTTTGACCATTACAACGATTATGTGCAGGAAACCCTGCGCCAAATAGTAAGTGCCACCGGACATCAGCAGCGGCTTGCCCGCGAGGGAATGGTGATGAAAAACGGTATGCCGCCTTCCGACGATGCCGTCAAACAGGAACGGCTGGTCGTGGAAATAGCATCGGGAATCAAGATGCTGGAGCTGGGACTGCCAGCCCGCTTGTCCGACGAAAGTCTCAGTTTGGTGGAATATTGGGACCGGGAACTCAAAGAGAACCCGAATATGATAGACGCCCTCGAGAGTGACGTGAACAATGCTCTCGAAGTTATCCGTAAAGCGGAACGTGGAGAGAAAATCGAATATGCCACCTTGCGGAACAGGAAACAGACATCTGACATGCAGGACCAGCTGCCCAAGCATTATTTCGTGGCCGATGAGTTACGGAAACGTCCGGACAAGGACAAGAAAACCATTGTTCTTGTCATAGATCCCGTATCAAAGTCGGCTGATGTGATCCTTCCCGCCGGGGCATCACCGGAGGTGGACAACGAGATTCCCGGCATGAACAAAGCCCGTATCGGACGTGCTTTACGTCGGGAAGGTATCGAGACTGTGCGTTTCTTCAATCCGGACGGAGCCTTGGGCTACAGACCTGATGACAAGTATTTTGCCGAGAAACAGGTCTCTCTGGCACGGTTGAACAACTGGGTCCTGGAAGTGCTTTCGACCCTGAACGTGAGCCCTGCAGTAAAACGGGCCAACGAAGTAGGATTTGACAAGATCCAGATGATTCAGGACGACAAGAACCGATGGGCTCTCTATATAAAGCCGGAGCACCAGAGAGGTTATAGCATATACCCCGACAAGGAAGACATAAACCGCTTCTTTTCCACACTCAAGCAGTCCATGGATAATATAGACAAGGTCCGCATGGAACTGGCTCATAAATATTACGCGCTTGCTGAAATCAAGCCCGACCTGAAAGTCGATCTGTTCAACAGCGGGACACAGGACGTGGATCTGAACCGGATACAGCGTGTGTCCGTATTCAAAACCAAGCAGGACGGTGTACTGTGTGCCGTAACGATTGACGGGCAGAAACTGCAGCCGCGCAGTGTATCACCGCAACAATGGCAGCGTATGTGGGTGGCGGAAGACCGTGACAGCTACAAACGGCACCTGGCTGCCTCGCTGTTTGCCGATATACTGCAAAAGGGACAGTCGCAGGAGGAACACGCCGGGGAAAAGCAGGAGAAGGAAACCGAGATACGGCAGGGAGAAGCTGTCAGCCGACAGAATGGAGAAGAGCGTACCGTTGAATCCGTCAGTCCGCAGAGGGAGGCTTGGGACAAGATAAAGGCCAAACAACCGGACGCTATCCAGTTTGTAAGAACCGGTGACAACTATACGGCTTATAACGAGGATGCCGTCAAGGTAACGGAAACGCTTGCCTTGAAAATGGAGAAGCACGAGGCTGACATGAAAAAAGGCTTTACGGCTTCCGTGACATTCCCAGTCAGCCAACTCGATACTTTCCTTCAGAAACTTGCGAGAAGCGGTGCAAGAGTGGTGATACGGGATGCAGAAGGACTCGCGGATGCCCGGAACAGAACAACGGGCATAACAGAAAGGACAGCCGGAAACGGCCAGACACGGACTCTCTTTGATACGGCACAGGAGAAACAGTCCGAACGCAGGATTGAAACGGAGGAAAATGAACAGCGTTCAAGCATGAGGAGGTAATGATATGGCAGGAAAAAATAAAGAATATGCGGAGAAGTATGCGGAGTATGCCATGGAGCAGATGCGCCGGTATGGCATCCCCGCTTCGGTAACACTTGCACAAGGAATCCTTGAGAGTTCCAACGGACAGAGTGAACTGGCCCGCAAGGGAAACAATCATTTCGGCATCAAGGCCACACAGTCATGGATTGCGGAAGGCGGCCGGTACAGCCTGTATTCGGATGACAAGCCGAACGAGAAATTCTGCAGCTATGATAACGTAGGCGACTCCTATGAACACCATTCGAGATTCCTTAAGGAGAACAGCCGCTATGCGGAATGTTTCAATCTCCGTCCCGATGACTACAAGGGATGGACGGAAGGTATAGCCAAAGCCGGTTACGCGACCGGGGGCAACTATGCCGGGACTCTGCAGAAGATCATCGAGCAGAACAGCCTGGACAAATACGACCGTCAGGTCATGCAGGAAATGGCCGCGCAGGGCAAGCAGTTCGGTCTGGAAAGCAATCCTCTCCAGGAGAAAGAAAAGGCAGAAGCCTATTCGTTTCCGGTGGAACGCAAGGAGTTCCTCTTTGTCACTTCCGCTTTCGGAATGCGTCAGGACCCGATGGACAAAGAAAAGCAGCAGATGCACAAGGGGCTTGACATACGATGCAAAGGCGATGTGGTGCTGGCCACGGAGAACAGCGGAAAGGTCGTTTCGGTAAACGGCAATGCCAACTCTGCCGGAGGCAAGAGTGTAACCGTCGAATACAACCGCCCGGATGGAAGCAAGGTGCAGTGTACCTATATGCACCTTGGCGATATCGCAGTCAAGGCAGGAGACAATGTCAAGGCAGGACAACGCCTTGGAACCTCGGGCAACACGGGAACACGGACCACGGGAGAGCACCTGCATTTCGGGGTGGTGAACATCCATTCGGACGGGACGCGCCGTGACATCGACCCGGCTGCATATCTGGCCGAGATTGCGCAGAAAGGCAATATCAAGCAGCAGGTGCTGTACAACGGCAATGATCTGCTCGCGAAGTACCGTAGTACGGAAGAACCCAAAATCGAGAAACCTCTTTCTACCGAAGACTGGATGAAAAAGCTGCTGTCCTCGGAGGACAGTGGCGTCGGCATGTCCGGATGCAATGACCCTGTCATGGAGATGGCCATGACGGCCTTTACCTCACTGATGGTGCTGGCCGTTCAGATTGACAGCAAGAACGAGGAAGAGCAGAAAGCCGCCGTTTCGGGGGTCATGGATAGCGGAAAGATCGACTTGAAACCACTGCTGCCTGACATGAAAAGCTGTAGTCTGACCATGAAAGAGAACGGGAAAGCCGTTCTTCAGGCGGATAACGGAGAACAGCATATATCGCGCGAGCTGAGTTCCGCAGAATTGAGCCGGCTGTCAGCCGTGCTGAACAACAGTACCCTTACGGATGAAGCCAAGCGGATGCGTGTGACGGGATTGCTGAATACTGCCATCCTTTCGGAAATGGCTTCACAGAATTTCGAACAGGGCATGTCCGAGCAACGAGGTCAAACGGAAAATCTGAAAAGATGAAGCATGGCGATATGATAAAATGCGTGATGATACAGCTATGCAAGTATCTGGCGGGATTATCCTACCTGGCTTTGTATGTCCTGTCCTGTTACAAGCTGTTTGGCTTGACGGCAACATTCATTATCGTGGGAGTGCAGCTGCTCGTTGCCGGATGGCTTGTCTGGGCAATGATTCGTGCGCCCGATTAAAATATGCTCTCTGATTTTCAACATCAATATAACCAGCATTTGCCGGATGATATGTACCATTCTAAAAACAAAACGAGTTATGATTAAATGTAATGTTACTGTATGCGGTATTATCAACCGTGATGCTACTACACGCACAAACAAGGAGGGAAAACCGTTTTTTACGTTTCCTCTCCAGATAATGGTTCCTGCAACTGACGGTCAGGAAAAGCCTGTCGAGATCGATGTGAGTAAAGATAGTGGTCAGGAGGAAGCCTCCTGCTACAGGAAAGGCTCCCGTGTCGAGATTGACGGTACGATGTACCTGAAGCACAGGGGCGACAGGACCTATTTCAATCTTTTCGCAAACGAGATCCGCGATGTGGCTGCCGATGCGGCTAATACTCTCAAAGGAGAGATGGTTTTCTGTGGGAAGGTCGGAAAGAATATCGAGGAAAAGAAAGACAAGAAAGACCAGTCCTATACGATGTTCTCGGCATTCAGTACTGAGAAAGTCGCTGACGGCTTTGAGTACCAATGGGTACGTTTCTTCTGCTTCAACAGGCAGCGTGAAGAATGGCTTCAGCCTGGTGTGAAGATCGATGCCAAGGGTGAGATGGGCCTGACTGTCCATAATGGTAAGCCGAATGTATCCTGCCGTGTAGAGGAACTTACACAATGTGTCGCAGATTCGTCTAACTCCAATCAGTAACGGTTATGGCAGGCTACAGAAGACAAAATACTGACGGGCCGAACAGCGAAGACAAGGCTCTCGACCTCTTTGCGGAAATGATGATTGAAAAGCTGGAGACTATCAGCAAGGACTGGAAGAAGCCCTGGTTCACCGAGGGCAGCCTTCAGTGGCCACGCAATCTGTCCGGACGCGAATACAATGGTATGAACGCTTTGATGCTCATGCTGCACTGCGAAAAGGAAGGATACACTATTCCGAGATTCTGCACATTTGATTGCGTGCAGAGACTGAATAAACCGGGCAAGAACGGCGAGGAACTGCCGAGGGTATCGGTACTGAAAGGCGAGAAATCGTTTCCCGTCATGCTGACCACATTTACCTGCATCCACAAGGAGACCAAGGAGAAGATCAAGTATGATGATTACAAGAACTTGTCCGAGGACGAAAAGAAAGAGTATAACGTGTATCCCAAGATGCAGGTATTCCGCGTGTTCAACGTCGCCCAGACGAATCTGAAAGAGGCTCGTCCTGAACTTTGGGAGAAGCTGGAAAAGGAAAACGGCCGTCCATTCGTCCATGAAGGTGAAATGTTCAGCTTCGAACCGGTGGAGAGGATGATACGTGACAATCTGTGGATCTGTCCCATCAACGTGAAACATCAGGATGATGCCTTTTATTCAATAAGCAAGAATGAAATCACCGTACCGGAGAAGGTACAGTTCAAGGACGGAGAAGCATTCTACGGGACACTGTTCCATGAGATGGGACATTCGACTGGTGCGGAAGGTGTACTAAACCGTTTCAAACCGACCACTTTCGGTTCAAAGGAGTATAGCGATGAAGAACTTGTGGCCGAATTGTGCGGGGCATTGACCTCCCAACGCTACGGCATGGCCAAACATATAAAAGAGGACAGTTGTCCCTATCTGAAATCGTGGCTGGATAACCTGAAGGAGTCACCCCAGTACATTAAGACCGTGCTTATGGACGTGAAGAAGGCATCATCCATGATCACGCAGAAAATAGACCAGATAGCCAGGGATATAGAAAGGGAAAAGGCCGAAAATCAGGAACGGACGGAAACCCCGAAGGAAAAGGTATATTATGCTTCTGTAGCCTATCTGCAAATGGTGGACGATACCAACCGACTTGACGCACTGAAAGACAAAGGGGACTACAACGGGCTGCTCACTCTTGCGAAAGAGTATTACGACGGGAACGGAATGGATGAACAGTACACCTATGCCTCTCCTTTGCAGAACCGTGGCGATGACCTGCTGATTGAAGACCAGCATTTCGCTGTCGTGTATAACGGTAGTGTAGGAGGAACTTATGACGTGATGCTGAAATACACCGAACAGGAAGTACGAGACCATATCCGAAGATATGGAGTTGACAGGGCCAGCGAGGATGTGAAGGCATTGGCGAGGGAGATGGCTGCGGAACAGTTTGCGGAAATGACGCGGCACAAGATGCCGGTCTTCGAAATGCCGAACGGTGACGTGCTGCATGTCAATTACAACAGGGACAGGGACTCGCTGGATGTGGGGACGATGACCAACGCGGGCATGACCGTGAAGCATCATTACCCTTATGACCACAACATGACACTGGATGCCAATCTCCAGGGCGTGAATGAGCAACTGAACGACCTGGAAGAATACAGGGAGGAACAGCAGGAGGCCGAATATAGCGGTGGAATGCGACGATGAATGAAAAGGATTTGGGGCTGGTGTGAATGCCAGCCCCTTTGCTATACAATAATCATTTTCAGGTTACGACATACGTAACAGTGCAGGTTATTTTTAGATGATATAATTCTATTGCTCATCACTACTTCTTGAGTTCCAGTATATATATTTGTTTTTCCGAATTGTCATTAAACTCACACTCTGTAAAATCACCGAATTTATGGACAACATTAAATCCCGCTTGATGAAGATATGAATTTAACTCTTGTGGAAAGAACAGTCTCATGTCCATATTCTGGACTGAGTGAAATGCACCGTCAATAAAATACTGCCACTTTATACGATTGATTTGAGATGCACTTTCGTAATGCATACTTTGTCTTATCAATACACTTCTTCCATCATTTGTAGTATATTCAGCCATAACATGTTGTTCCCGTTCGTTTTCGACAATATATTGGATATTGGGATTGAAGCAGTCCAATAAAAACAAACCGTTATCTTTCAGGTGTTTTTTTACAGTGTTCAACGCCTCAAACAAATCTTCATTTTTATACAGATGATGAATAGAATTGAAAGGAATAAAAATAAGATCGAATTTCTCTCCCAAGTTTAGTTCTCTTATATCCGCTTCAATGAAATCTATTTTTAATCCGGCTTGAAGCGCTTTTTCCTTTGCCCGTTCAAGCATGGATGAAGTATAATCAACGCCCTTAATGTCATAGCCATCCTTTGCTATTGGAATCGTAAGTCTTCCCGTTCCACAGCAAAGTTCAAGTATTTTGGCCTCTTTGTTTTTGGGTAACCATTTTTTGTAAAACTCTAAATCGGACAGAAATTTATTCAGTCCATCATAAATATCTGCATCATAGATAAAATCTCCGACTTTATAATCTGTATTCATATTCCTTGATTTCTTTATTGATTGCAGGTGCATTATAATGCTTATCTGCAAACAGATTTTTCAATGTTGTTTTTTGCTCGTAGCAAGAGTGTTTTGCAAATTAAATTGTGGAACGGTTTGATTATGGCAAAATAACATTTTCCAAAACGATTATGGAATCTGACTTTTGTACTTACAGATATGCGTTGACTGTCACATTCCACACGCCCAGTCATAAAAGCAATTTCCAAATCAAGATGCTTGTCATTTTTGCTTATAGTTGCCAAATTCTCAGTCTCAATATGCACCAAATCCGATAAATCTTTTCCTCTTTTTAGTCCAAAAGGCTTCATAATGGCATTACGAATTTTCATCAATAGGGTTATCCACTTTGGTGCAGAAAAGAACAGCCCAGACAACTCTGCAGCATTTATAAATCTTGCAGTATGGACTATATCACTAAACTCATCTGTATAATTGTAACTCTTATTGTTTCTCATAATTCATTATCTCAACAGTTTACATTTTTGATTTTCACCGTTTAATTACAAAGTTCGCTATAATTTATGATATTGCGTCCTTTTTGAGGGACAATTAACAAGATAAGCAATATAGAAAAGCCAAGAAAAAGCTATAAGAGGAATACAACGATTGAGAAAAGGATTTGGGGCTGGTGTGATGCCAGCCCCTTGTCATTGTTCGCTATGCCGGAAATATTCTTTCCAGTTTTCTTCATCTACTGTCAATTTCCCCATTTCCCAATCATATTCCACTTCCGGCATGTTGGAGTAAGGGAAATGCACGGTGTAGCCGATTTGGCCATAGGAACAGTGCAATGGTGTAACGCAAATCTCCTGACCGAAATAAGTCTGAGGCGTACAGTATCTCCGCCAGTTAAAACGTCCGGCAGCTATATTACGGCAAAGCAATTTAAGAACCGTTGTGCTTTTCCTGCCTTGAAAATCTTTTCTGCAAGTCTTCATGTTATTATATTACTTATTTACTATTCTACTATTTTACTACTTTACTAAAATACTAATGTGCTACTTTGTAGTATATTTCAGGGGCACTTGACACATTGTAAATATAACTGCCACAACGCACAAGCAGGGCGTCCCGTCCATAATAGGCTTTTTTCATTCCACTGATGCTTCCTGACTTGTGAAAATTGGGAAAACTGCTGATGCCAACTTTTTTTGCATCCTGACTATGGAGTGTTTTTGTCTTCATTGTAATACTTTCGATTGCTGTACTTCATTAAATGAGTTGGGTGAAACCACCCGCATGGTAGCGGGTGGCTATACGACATATACCGTCAGAAGTGATAATCAATGACGCCTCCGACATAGAGCAAAGTGCCGGGTTCAAGAGAGCTGACAAACAGCATGAACTCAAAGGATGGCTCGGCAAATGACTGGCATCCGTCTCCATTCAGATAAAAATGATAGCCGGTATCCAGCGGATTATCTATTGCCTGCTTGAGGTAATATGTAGAACTCCACTCAAACATATTTTCGACAGTAATGGCTTCCGCTTTCTTCCGGATTTCTGCGACATACTTCTCTTTCCATTGTTCCATGCCATCACCTGTATAACGTATCGTGTCTTCCGATACAAGTTCGAACATTCCTTTCGGCAGGATGGAATTGACTAAATTGGTTATCTCTTCCTTGCGCTCTTCATCGCTGATGTCGGCACAATAATCGTAAAAACTGTTGTCGCCCTGATTGAGGGTGTCTTCGTTCAGATAGTTCTTCTTGTCTATCTGCATCGTTGAAATTTGAAAAACTCTGCTGTGCATAATTCTGAATTTTAAGTTATTGTTTTTATTTCCCTTTTCTTGAAGCCTTTCGGCCTTCTTGTCGGGGAATGATTTTTATGCAGGACAGACAGCGAGCATAGGACGAACAAGACAAGTAAACAGTGGACAGGATAAAGCGGAATACCCAAATCTATGATTTGCGGAAGGCTGCCGTGAATATCCGGAAACCGTTAGCACAGCGGTACTTGGCGACCGTCCATCGCTGTACCTTCGCATATAAAATCTCTCCGACAAGAAAGTGCCGGTAGGTAGGAAATCATAGATTTATTAGAAGAGGAATAGCTGGGCCGAATATAAAGGGGGGCGCCTCCACCGTAGGTTGGCAAAGCAGGTGGTCATAAAAGCACAGAAAAGACTCCCGAACAAATAATGTTCGGGAATCATTTACAGATGTCAGATTGAATTAGTTTACTATTTCAAATTCATGCAAGTAACAGAAGGCATCTTCACACTTGCTTCGCCAGCGTTCATCAAGAGCATTGACATCCTCTGCAGACTTTATCGGTTCTCCGCATTCTTCTTCAAGCCAAGCAAACGCATCTTCTTGTGTCTCGAAATATTCGCTGATATACTCTTCTTCAGGGGTACACATATCCAAGAAGAATCTGTCGCTGAAGTATATACCGTATTCATCGTTCGTCTCATAAATCACCATACCGGGCTCTTCTGCTTGAAAGTAATAATGGAGAGTTGGAAATACTTCTCTCACAATGTCAAAAGTTTCATTGCAGGGAGCCCACGCAGTTTCTGTAAAAAATTTCAATACATCACCGTCCATTTCAAGTCCACTCCAAGAGCCACGACAATGTACATTGTTCCAATCTTTGCCCAAGGCATCGACGAGACATCCCAGCCAAGTAGTTCCAAAACCATTTGTTACTGATGGGTTGTCACGTTCTTCCAGACTTTTCATTAACTCATACAGTTGTTTCACCTCTTTTGCGTCGCCATCTATCGCATACGCTGTACTGCACCAATTCGGCATAATCGTAATTTTTAATTGTTGAACATTGTTTTTTTTGTTTTCCCTCGTTTTTATTCTGTTCCGAGGGATTGTTTTTTCTGCCCTAAAGATTGTCGGTCAGTCCAGGCAAGGAGGATGTGGGAAATACTCTTCCCAATGTTTTGGGAAGGAAGATTTCCCACAGCAAGCTTAAAAGCAGTCCTTGAGTGGACGATCAGACGGCAATCAAACTTTGCAGAGAAAAATGGTCCTTCGGAATGTGAATCAATAACCGAAAGGACAAACCGCTATGTGGTTATAAAAGTACCTAAGAAGCAAGGACTGAGCGGGCAAAACAAAAGCGGCTTTCGAGCCGCTTTGTCCAAGAAAAGACAGGAACTATTTTTTGCCTTTTTTCGATTTTTTGGCCGGAACCTCGGGGGCTCCTTCTTGCTCGACTGCCGGATAGAAATTGATAGCGACCATGACGATGTTGTTGTGGAGTACTCCGTCTTTGTCAGCCCATTCCTCGGGCTTGAAGTACCCCTCAATAGTCAGCAGCGTGCCTTTGGTCAGTTGGCTGAACGATTCGACATTTTCATTCTTGCGCCACGCTTCCACGTTTATGAAAGCGGATTTGCGCTTGGTTTCCTCGCCATTTTTTTCCTGACGTCCTATAGCCAGAGAAAAGTGTGCTACACTTGCGTTGGTGAAATTACGGATTTTAGCATCTTTTCCGACGAATCCAGTTACTGCGAAGGTGTTCTCAAACTTTTTCATTGCAATTGTTTTTGAAGTTAATAAATCAGTTTTACGGTGCAGAAAAAGTAGATGCAGAAAGGGGATGCTCCAAGGATAACGCATAAATACTCTTTATTATGTGGCCCGCCACAAAACGCAGTCTCGATAAAGGAAGATTTTTGCTGCTATACCATTGGACAAGATCCGCAGGAATCGTACCCAGCTGTGTACTAACTTTGCGACGGAAAACGATATGACGACTTCGAAAGAAAACAGGCGCAAAAAAGTAAGAATCCTTTTGCATTGGAGCGTGACAGGAAGAGATAAATCCGTAGCAAAGCAGGTTTTGATACGTTTTGGTGAGGAGTCAGAAAAGCTGTTTGGCGAAGCCCTTGTTCGGGAAACATTTCTCGGAAAGCAGTAAGCAAGAAAATATCGAACACAGCCTACGCTGCAATACGGAGGAGTGTCAGGCGAGAATCCGATAAAAAGGTGTTCTCGGTATCGAAGATGGAGCTTCTATCTGACAGAGGAGCAAAGGAAAGAAGGAATCAATGAAAAAGCAAAAAATTCTCTCGTAACAGAGCGCATCATGCGCTTTGAGGGAGCCTGGCCCATTAAAAAGGTGTTTGTGTCAAAAAGAGGAATCAGCTCTTTTCGAATGCTTCCCAAGCACCTGAAACAGGAGACGAAATCAGTAGAACTGGTTTGTTTCTCCTTTCCAAGTCATACAACACGTCAAGGGAACTACTGCGTCCTTCGACATTGATAGCATAGACTTCCTCGTCGGCCATATTTGCCAACATGAAATTACGAATCTGCGCAGTACTCCATCCTGTCCTTTGCACGTTGCGCGCGGCAAAAATCATGATGCGGTTCTCGGCAAGTGCTAACTCAACCTCTGGGGGATAACGATGGTATAACCTGCGCCCCAAGCCCCAAATAATCGGATGGCGAGCTTCGAGTAATAAATGGAATACTGCATTTTCAAGTGGTGAATGAAACCCGCTGATAACGACACGATCGGTGTCACAGCATTGTTTTGCCCATTCGAGAGCTTGATCATGAATAACCTGAGGGACAACGCGCTGAACCAATCAAAATGGAGATAAACGAAATCAGTCACATCAACTAAAAATTCGCTTATCTCCATTCTTGTATGTGTAAGGAGTTTATTTCTCTTGTATAAAATGAGTACGCAATCTTGATTCATATATAGGTTTGTCAATGCCGTTTTTGCGCCCCATTTCAATACATTTCAATAGCCAAGCCATATTTAGCCCTAAAACCCTCATGGTTTGTAGCCCTTCTTTATCTTTATATACATCATTTGCATTAAATCCATGTACTGAGTTCCAATATTGAGATGAGACTATTGGCATATTGCTGATAGTAAAATATTGGTTCAGTTGTTCAAAAGTTGCGGAAGCTCCCCCTCGACGACACGATACCACAGATGCGCCTAATTTCCCAGCCATCCGTGTTTCTGTAGCAAAAAACAGTCTGTTCAGAAACGAAACAAGCTGCCCCGTTGGTCCACTATAATAGACAGGTGAGCCGATAATAATCCCATCAAATTCGTCCAATCGCATTTGAATCTCTTGTACTATATCTTTTTGGAAACAATGTCCTGTTTTCATACAATTCATACAAGCGATACATCCGGATATCGGTTTTCTGCCTAAATACAACAGTTCAGTTTCTATGCCATTTTCATTAAGTGTTTTTTCCACTTCATGCAAGGCTGTATAAGTACATCCGTTTTTGTTGGGACTTCCGTTGATCAATAATACTTTCATTGCGATCATAATTTATGGGCCAGTTCTGCAGCCAGTTTACAACCATCCGTATTCTTTATATCTCCCTCATTCAATACTCCCGGTATCAGCACTTCTCCTGCCAGTTCCCATTTCAGCAAAGCTGCTGACCTTTCCATAGAAATGCGGATGCCATCCATGACGGTCGGATCATCTTCCTCACAGCATGTTATCAGTCCCCATTTCTTTCCGGCAACTTCCTTTCCACCTACCACAAGTGAAAACAGACAATCAATAACCCCCTTTATCTGTGCCGGTATTGAATACCAATAAACAGGCATGGTAAACAGGATGGCATCGGAGTCGAGTATAGAAGATGCAATCAGGTCAAATTCTTCATTGAAAGAACAGGCTTTCCCGGTCTTGTAACACGTCATACAGGCATGACAGCCTCCAACCTTCATAAAAGCTGCATCAAAACGTTTTACTTCATGGCCGCAATGTTCCGCTTCTTTTATAAAAGCCTCGGTCATGGCAAAGCTGTTGCCATGTCTGCGCGGGCTTCCCGTGATAACTGTTATTTTCATGATATTTCCTCCTTCAATTATTTCTGTATGGTATTTGAGTTCTGATTGTAGGCTTTTGCCACGCATTTCCATTCACCGTTCATCTTCATCAGCAGAAGATAATCTGTAAAGTCAATGCGTCCGCCCCATTTCTCTTCCAACACACGGACAACCGCGAGGGTCTCTTCTATGTCCACCACGTCTATACGGGCCTTGAAATCATTGCCGGCACCGACGGTGTCCACATTCTTGTAGAACTGGTTGATGCTGCCATGCTCCAATTCACCGTCCAGGTAGCCGAATAGCACTGCCTCGTCAATAAACAGATCCTTGGCGTACTTGCTGTTGCCTTCGGCAACGCTTCTTACAAATTTCATGGCGGCTTCTTCTACCGCCTTGTATTCTTCAATGCTTGCTCTCATAATCAATTGTTGTTTGAAATGTTATTAATTGCTACAAAATTATGTGATAGTTTCTGCATGTACAAGTACTGAAAAATTATTCATATACAGAAAAATTTTTCGGTATATCATTGTTTTGGGTATTTATGTGTATTTTTGCAACATAGATTTTAGTAACAAGATAGTATGTACAAAAGAAAGATACCGGTAGATTTGGAATGTCCGTTACGATTGACCATGAGTTTGATAGGTTCAAAATGGAAGTCGTGCATCTTGGATGAATTGCGCTATAAACCTCTTCGTCCGAGTGAACTTCATAAAATATTCCCAGAAGCCACTCCACGTGTACTTGACCTGCAACTGAAAGAACTGGTGAATGACGGACTTGTTTTCAAAACTATCTATCCTGAACTTCCTCCACGTTCTGAATATACACTAACGTCATTGGGTCAAACTTTGATACCTATTATTGATGCAATGATTGAGTGGGGAAATTGCAATACAGAATTGTTTAAAACAAAATACGGAAAAAAGGAATGATTGTCTCTAAACTTCGTAGATTTATATTTTTAAAGTTGAGTTACTCAAATAAGCAAAGTGATACAGATTACAGCAACATGAACGGTTGCCAAATCATTACCCCAAAACAAGGTAATTTTTCTAAATCTCTTAATTTCAAATAGCTATATTCCTTATACAGATTTTCTAAAACAATTCAGAAAAGAATCACTGGAAGCCTCAAAATGATTCTTTTCGGAATACGTACATACCAGGTATCAAGTAAAAAGCCTCTGCGCTTCACAGCGGAGAGGCTTTTGGCTAATAATAAATTCTCTATGGAAAAAACAGTTCAACTTTCGTGTGCCTGTTGGCTTCTGTCGGCAGATGATCGGCAATTCCACCTCTGCTGATTTTTGTAATTCTCTCAGCAGGAATGCCACGCTGTTTCAATTCTGAGACTATGAAATCAGCTCTTGACAAGCTCAATGTATCATTGATGTCGGATGTTCCTGTAGAACTATCCGCTGCCCCGGTAACTCTTACAGACAAGTCATATTTCTTCGCAACTCTTGCCAATTCATCCAGGTTGAGTTTCTGTGAAACATCTGTCAGGCGGGCTGTGTTAAGAGTAAAAAAGAAATATACAGGGGCGCCGAGACAGCTATCCGAAACATGATTCAAAGCCATGAGATTATGCCCTTCAGCCTTCATGAATTTATTCGATGCAAGGGAATCCGGATTCTGCTCGTCCTTGTTCTTATTCTTATTGTTGTTGTGAATGTCTGCCGTATCAAGAGGGGATATTCCGTCCCAATGTCTGTGTTTCAGTCTCGCACGCAATGAGTTCAACCCACTATAATTATTTACAGGATAACCTTGCTGTCCATTCTTCTCGTCTTCCAACAAGTGTCCGTAGGTGTCAAGCAGACCTTCGATTTCCAGAATCTTTTTCAATTCAGCAAGCGTTCGTTTGTCCCGGTCGTGTTGTCCGGCGTAGCGGCTGTTCTTTTCAGACAACGCACGGGAATAATCGATGAGCTGTTCATTCCTGTGGATGTAATGTGTGACATCAGCAGCTCGTTTCCAGCCGATTTTTCCAAGGTGGAACGTGAATCCGGCAGTCAGTGACAGCAGATGATCACCCAGACGGTTTGTTCGGCCATAACCGTCAAAGTCTTGAAAAGTTGTTGTTCCCGAGAACTCCAACACCGCACTTACCCGTTTGGATATTCGATATTGTCCCTGAATGCCGTATGAGAAGGCAAAAGGCGAAGTCTTGTTGGAGGAATTGTGTATCATTCCGACTCCGACAAATGGGGCAAGTCCCCAGCGTGTCTGCTCCTGTCCGGAATACCGATAACCGAGAAGGTTCCACAGCAGGTCTGCATGGATGCTATGGTAATTTTTCGTGGATAACCCGGCATCTTTGAATTGCAAACCGCTGTAATGTATGCGGGCGCCAACGGCAGGAGTAAACCATTTTCCGACGGCAAGGTTGTACGAAGGTTTCACACGTCCGAACAGGTCTTCGCAGCCAAGAGGTGTTCCGAGAAAAGCGGTTGCACCTCCGGTGACACTGACAAACCAATTGCCACTCCCGGTCCTTGGCACTACCACACCATCAAGATAGACCGGCTGGAGGGGTTGGAGCAGTTCTGTGGCATCATGGAAGAACTCATGTTGTACAGTATCTCGTTCTGTATATCGTGAATTTGCCTGTACCTGCACGGAGCAAAGAACGGCAAAGATAAGAATGATTTGTTTTGTCATATTCAAATGATTTTTATTTGTTGTAACTTTGATTTGTAATACATTGCTGCCATTTATCGTTTGGCTTTTTTGCCACTGGAAGGACGCATCATGCGACTTGCCATCTTCATACACCGGAGAGCCCAGACACGGTTGTCCTCGTCTTCATCACGTCCCCACTTGAGGTCATTTCCGCCACTTCCGCCGCCATGTGTTTCGGCAAATGTTGTGGCATCATCGACCATTCCAAGAAACAGCATTGTCGCACAGTGCATGACTTCCGTCCCCCGTTCCGCCACGGAACACAGGAGCGTGTCATCGAACAGTTGCCGTTCGGAGGGCTTCATCTGTGCCGACATTTCCCGCCACTCATTGACCATATTCTCCAACATGGCATCCTTGAGCAGGCTGTCCACTTTGGAATGGACATCACGCGAGTATTTGTAGGCTTCTTCCTTCAGTTCTTCTGTCCGCTCCTGAATGGCATCCATATTCTCCTTGAGTTCTGAAAGTTGTCGGTCAGCGGTCTGTAGCTTCTCCTGTTTGTCTGCCAATTTATTCTGGATAGCGGCCAGCTCATTTTCGAGCTTTTCTTTTTCGGCAGATAAAGTCTGTGCATCACCTTTCCGGGCTTCCATATCATTTTTGAGTGCCGACAATTGGGCTTCTTTTTCTGCCTGCTCCTTTTTCAAGTTTTCTACCATTGAAGTCAAGCCCTTGACCCTGCGCTCTGCCATCCGGATGTCCGAATGGAGAGAGGAAAGGACTTGCTGATGGCGGGCAATCTGTTGTTCTATAGTGGTACACTCTTCCGATAGCATACGGCGGTATTCTTCCGTTGTCCTATGCCGTGCACCGGTCTCGGAGACGCTTCGTCCTCTTTCCATTCCCCACTTCGTGTTGACTTCAGCGAAAAAGTCCGTATGGAGCTGCTTCATCCTCGCGCTATATTCGAATTTGTCCTTTCCGGCGAATATCTCCTTGTACGCAAATTTTCCGTCTTTGATTGGTAGCAAGGTACAATGTACATGCGGATTCAACTCATCCAGATGTACAATGAATGCCGCAATATTCTGTTCACCATATCTGCCACAAACAAATGAATAGACATCCTTTGCCCAACGCTCAATATCGCTTTTCCTTTTGACACGGGAATTGTCCGCACCTTTTTCAAAATCCACATCCTGCGTGCCGAATGCGAGTTCGTGCATCCGCTCCCGAGAACCGCCGAAGATGATGTTTACCACTGTGCGGTATTTCGGTTCAATCAGACCCTCATTGGGGTCCTTGATTCCGCGATGTTTCAATATGTCTGCTATCCGTTCCGGGATATTGCGGCTCGTGTCGATGGGGCGGACCTTGCCTCCGGGCGCAATCTCGAAGTTCAGATGTTTGCGGGTGGGATCATAGTTGCCTTTACTCATGGCGTATTTCTCCGCCTCTTTACTGCGATTGCGCAGGTGTTCGTTGCCTTGGGCGGCTGTGATTCCTTTCGACACATGTACGTCAAGTACCTGTTTTGCATTTGCCATATTGTTTCCGTGTTGTATTGTACAATCCACCATGTCCCAGCTTGCTGCTTGTTCGGACATGCCTCCCTGCGACGTTAGTCGGCAGGGGTATTAGGCTCCCCCTTCCCTTTGTTTCGTGGCATGTGGGCAAGCCCACTTGCCTCATAAAACTGGAAGAATGTCTGGACTGAGATAGGGATGGATTGTTCCTGGTTATACAATTCATTTTCGTTTCCCGTTCAGTCCGACAATGTCTGGGCTTTTGCTGCAAGCGATAAAAAGGGAATACGGAACGATTTAAGGAGTTCTTTGTCCCTGTCCACATCAACACCTGCGCCGGATGCTTCGGGATTAAATACAAGCTCCGCAAGCTCTTTGGCAGTCTCGATAAATGCGCCCCAATCACCGCCGAGCTCAAGGGTGAAGAACTGCGACAGTTGAGAGCTGTTGTCGAATCTTGACTTACGCAACACACGCTTGAGAGCGGCATTGGCAATACACTCTAATATTATTTCCCTTAGTTTTTCTTCTTGTCTGACGACTTCTGCCGATACCGTATCAGTATCGTCGTCGGAAGCCTGACAATTATCTCCATTGGCAATGACAGCAAATGCCTGGCAAAGAGCCTGACCACATGAATGACCGACGTCCTCTGATGTCTTTTTGCCAATGACCCATTCGGACAATATACTGCCGATTCGTGTGGCAAAGTCCGGCTCTTCCTGTTCAGTTTCTGCAATTGCCGTTTTTCCAGACTGCACGGTCATGGTTATGATGACACTTTTCTTAAGTTTTGTGCGTTCAAGTAACCCGAAAGATTCCAGAGCATCCAGAAAGGTTCGGACAGTGGCACGATGCCAATGCCAGGATTCTGCAAGATCAGAGATTGTCACATGACATTGGTTGGAAAGAAGTTTGCGCTCCACTTTCCTTACAAATGGAGAAACAAAACCTGCCATTGATCTGTCCAACAGGTCCCAATATGCTTCCGTCTTTGTTTTCCGGTCTCCGGCTTTCTCCTTCAGGAAATCGAATACCTTGACATCTGCCAGTATAAAGGTCGTATTCTCTTGACTATTTTTCATTTTACCTTGTTTTAATGATTATTACAGTGCGGAGTCTATGAAATGCTGCCGTTGTCCGCTTCATCCGGCACCATTGCGTGATGATTATCGTGATTCTCTTCGGATATTGTTTCTGAATGCGTTGTCATTCCTTCTGCCTTTTCTTCATTATTACATTCGACTGTGACCGGAGCAGAGGGATAGAACAGGGCTGCCAAAAGAATATAGTATGCAGTTACGGTAGTAGTGTACAGATACGGTTCAAAGCAACTGATCAATATTATAGCACCGATGCCGGCAAACAGATTCCGGGAGTCATGCAAACGGAAGAGACATTTGTCCGCCAGCCTGAACGAGAACATAGCGGCACAAATAACGGTTGATACCAGAATGCCGAATTCACCAACATGTCCACTTGCATAGACGTAGTGAAAAAGCAGTAACAGGAACAGGAGCACCCGTGTATAGAGTTTGCGGGCTCTGATGTTTTGTGACATGGCGGCGTGAAGCTTTGCCATAAACCGATATGGCTTCTTGTACAATATCAATGACAGTACAAGAGGGCTTACGCAAAAGATGAGTTGCAATACTTTCAGTAACATAAGTAATAAGGTTTTTCGGGAACATGTAAAGGTGTAGCTCTGAGTTCCAAGTGGACAATGCCATAAGTTGCCAAGCGGATAATGGTTTCGGCATCTACGGCCGTGAGGTTCATTGCAGCTTTTTTGATTCGCTGCTTGAATGCCCGATCCTGTTTACGATAGATAGCCAAAGCTTTGTCCAGTTCATGTTCAGGGATGGCCCATGTGGTACCTTCGAGGTATGTTCCGTTTGCCTTGAACGCCCGCAGGACCAAAGTTCGGGAGACAAGGTAGTCTGTCCGGTCACTTCTTGAGATGATATGTTCTTCATAGAGGTTATCGTCGGCGACCTCTATCCATGTACGGTGGGCATTGATCCAATAGACCATCTGCCTGTATAATGTATTTCTCATGATGTTGTTTTATAAAAAGTCAATCAATATGTCCTCCTTGTTCTTCTGATATTTGAGCGTTCCGCTTTTAGAATGGAGTTGCAAGTCAAGGCAGAGATCCCCGTACATTTGTTCAAGTGAATCATATATGGTTACAAGGACGGTATGGACCTTGCCATCGGAATCAGTCTTTGCGTTCACCTTGAACATTTGGCCGAAAGATGGATTGGAGTAAGCGCATGTACTATGGCCGAACGGTTCGTTTTGCATCGGAATGTGATGATAAAGCACAATCAGTTCCATATCATCCTCCAGCATATCCATCACTTCTTCCAGGTCATAAGGATCATGCAATGGGAAAGTCAGCAGGACATAGTCCCCGTAAAACTGTGGTTCCTCCATAGTGGTTACATCGAGCAGCTGTGGTAACTGCAGGGGGACAAACGTCATAAAGTCTTTCAGAAAGTGTCGTAGCATATTCATTTGATTTTATGTTTATAGCGTGTGAATGTAAATCTCCATAAGCATTCCGGGTAATTCATCCAGGCGGTTGTCTCCCGAGTTCAAGATTCGGCATAAAGTCTCAAATATGGCCGGAGTCTGTACGGCAAACCGTTCAAGCTGTTCCTGATCTTTGGAGGAAAGCATCGACAGGTGGAAACTGTCCATAGAAACGTATGGTCGCATAAGCATCCAGATATAGGCGTAGGCTTGTGCTTTTGTTTGGACCTTTTGATTATGGATGTCATTGATACAGGTCCTGGTGTTGAGTATCAGTCTGCGATTGGTGCGCATGGCCAGGTAAACGAGGGCATCCTGGTGGAGTATCTCTTTACGTTCGGCTGCAAACAAAATCTGCAAACAGCATTTTTCTGTGTCACGCGTTATATCGGAAATGTCTTCATCACCAATGCTGCACAGATATGGCAAGAACGCCCGAAAAATAGCATCCTCTTTTCCGATAAACTCTGTCATGTCCTCTGCCCCGTGTATGCCATTTCGGAGAGTGTTGGCAAGCAAGGCACGATAATCGGAAATGATTTGCATTCTGTCTCCCTTATGGATTGGGCGTTTATCTAATGACTCAAAGAATGGACGGATCTTTTCTATAGCCCGGATTAATCCATTGTCTTTATCATTAGATGAAAGTTTTCTTTTCAATAGAAATAACTCCTGATAGGAACGTGGCCTTGACAGAGCCAGGCGCGAGAACTCCACGCGTAGGGAATCATGTATGATTTCGCATGTTTTACGGAGGTCTTGACCGTGGAGTCCGACCGTGTCTTGTTGGACATGGCTAAAAACGGAATCTCTTATGGATTGCCATTGGCAAAGGTTTTCTGCCAGTTCATCAAATGAAATAGACTTCATCTTCCTTACTTCAAGCAGATAATTTCTGTATGTACCGGCAGGATCGCTTTCAGACTGTTCAGTCAATCCGCCATTACATGATGTGAGCATGCATACCGTGATTGAAGCGGCAGCTATCATGTGTAAAAAGCTTGATGCTTTAAGGTTCGTTTTATGAATTTTCATACTATATATTTCGTACTATTTCACGCAAAACTATATATAATTTTCTATACTTACTACCATCGAAACTGTATTTTGTGCATTTTTCAATATCGTACTTAATAGTATGATTCTCAATGAAAACAAGTGAAAGAAAAAAGAGATGAAAGATAAATAGTTCGATTTTTATAATGGTTTGATTTGGCCACTCAAATAAAACTTGTATATTTGCACTTGTTATCATTTGTATTGGATATTGACATGGCAAAAGTGGGTTATATATTTAAGGCAAATTCGTATGATGAATATGATGCGGACAAGGAATGGATGTGCCAGTACGGTTGTGTACAAGTGATAGAGGAATCAGTCCAACACGAGACGCTCAGGCCTCGTTGGAAACAGCTCATGTCTAATCTTGAGAGAGGGGATGAACTGGTCGTCTCAAAATTCAGCAATGCCGTGCGCGGTTTGAGGGAGTTGGCCGCATTGATAGAGTTATGCCGGATCAAGGTGGTCCGCATTATTTCCATCCATGATAAGATTGACTCCCGTGGTGAATTGTTCCCGGACACTACGGCCGCGGAGGTGCTGACCATGTTTGGATCTCTTCCGGAAGAAGTGGCTGTATTACGCAAGTCATCTGACCGGGTGATACGCCTGCAACAGAGTATCAGTGTACCGGTGAAGACGAGCAAAATGTTGAGCAAGACCGAGCGGGATAAAATAGCTGTGGACATGTACAACAATGGGTATCCAGTCAATGAAATCTTGGAGCGTTGCAATGTCAAGAGCAAAAGTACTTTGTACCAAATTTTAGGCAAGTATAATGTAACGCTCAGCAGGAAACCTGGCCGCGTACCTGGGAGTCTGAAATAGGAAGTCAAGGCAACCGATGCCTATTAGTGACGGATTTGCCTGTCAGTTTACTGTATATTTAGGGAAGCCTCTGACCCTTTATTGGAAATTTGTAACGCTAATTATAAAAAAGGATATGGGAGATGTTATAGTCGTAGTATTGGTACTTTATGTCTTTTGCAAAATCGTGAAGGGCATATTCGGTGGATTCAGCAAAAGCAGCTTCCGTCATGATAAATAATCATTGCAGCCAACTGTTCACGCAAGGGAACAGTAAAAAAGGAAAGCTAAAAGAGGGAAATTGCGTTTCATGAATAGCGTCCTCATTATATCAATATAAGCCCCCTAAAGGTTCTGTTTGACTTTTAGGGGGCTTGGTGCTATTTATTCAGTTCCTTTTTGTATTCCAAAATCTGGTCCATGGTCAGCCATTGCGGTTTTTCTCCCTCCTTGAAGCTGTCGTGCAACTTTATCATTAAATCGATTTGCCGTTCTTCATCACCCGCCCACAGGCGTTTGGGGTCTCTGCTCCCATAGTTCAAATAATATTCACAATCTGACTGCATCCTGGCTAACAGCATATATCTGAACCGTGCATCACGTTGCAATATATCATCATCCGTTGTCCTTTCAGCTTGACTTGTCTTGTTATTCGTGTTCATACTCAATTTACATTAACTTGTTATACAATCAGTCCGTTACATCATAATAATAGCTTAACTCTTCGTCTTTCAGGTTTTCAATGGCGTACTGGTGCGCCTGTCTCCAGAGTGCATCATACAACGCCGCCACAGTCGGTTTCGTTTTATAGTGCTGCCATATCTTGTGATTCAACACCAATACCAATTCCGTAAGGTACTTGCAGTTGCCTTTCCACTCTTCAAAGGCACGGTTGAAAGTGTCCTGAATGGCTGATAACCCGAAAATGTCGGCCGCTGAGAAATCTTCCCAAAAAGTAGTCTGTACGTTATACCCGTTCTCTGCCATAAATGCTCTGAATGTCATATCATTAAAATTTTAAGTTGTTTTTATTTCCCTCTGATACATCCTGTATCGGAAGGTTGATTATTTTTCTGCCCACAAGGTTGGCGGTCTGTCAGGCAAGGAGGATGCGAAAAATACTCTTTCCGACATGTCGGAAAGGAAGATTTTTCAGCAGCAAGCATAAGCGTTCCTTGACAGGACAAACAACCGGCAATCAAACTTTGCAGAATAAATAACCAGGCTTTCGAAATAGGCGTGTAGGGAATTTCTGGCATTGCAATAAAAAGGGAAAACCTGAAATACAAAAGGCTATATTACGGAAGGCTTCGAGCAAAACAAAAGCGGCCCGAAAGCCGCTTTGTCAGGAAAACAGGGATTACTTCTTGCCCTTTTTCGCTTCTTTTGCCGGTTTCGAAGGAGCTTCTTCTTCCTTCTCGACAGCCGGATAGAATTTGACTGCAACCGTCACGATGCGGTTGTGCTGCACTCCATCTTTGTCAGTCCATTCTTCAGGCTTGAAGTAGCCTTCCACGGTCAGCAGCGTACCTTTGGTAAGCTGGTCAAATGACCCGGCATTTTCATTCTTGCGCCACGCTTCAATGTTCATGAAAGCGGATACTCGCTTGGTTTCTTCGCCGATCTTCTCCTGGCGGGCAACAGCCAGAGGGAAACGTGCAACACTTGTGTTGGTGAATTGATAAACCTCGGCGTCTTTTGCGACATAACCGGTTACTGCGAAATTGTTCTCGTACTTTTTCATTTCGATTGCTTTTTGAAGTTAATAAATCAGTTTTACGGTGCATAAAAAGTAAGTACAGTAAAGGGATGCACCAAGGATAACGTATAAATACTCTTTATTTTGGGGTTCTCCCAAACCGGAGGCTTGATAAAGGAAGATTTGTACTGTTACGCCATTGGTCAAGACCATGGGTCGCGCCCGGCTGCATACTAACTTTGCAACGAAAAACGATATGGCGACTTCAATAGAAAGCAGTCACGAAAAAGAAGAGGAAAAACAATTGGCAACTGGTTGAAGGAATAATAAAGACGGACGGTGCTGTCAATGGGCACGAATTGGTTTCAACTCTCGGCTGGCATAGGAAGAAGAGCTTCTGGCGGGAAACAGCACCATGTCTCATGATTTGAAGCGGCAAGGATGTTATGCCGTACAGGCAGTAAGCGTATAAGCTGCGGCGTGGGAAAGGCCGTAAGACGAAGAATTGGCAAAGGGGTGCTGGCGTATCGGTGTTGCGGTCTCTATCCGGCAAGAGAAATGAGGGAAAAGAAGGCAAAATGAAAAAAGGGCTGAAGCCCGATTGGGAGACAAAGCGGAACGGGCGCGTTATGCGAGTTTCAGCTTCTATTTTATAAAGGGATATGGCGCAGCCAAAAGAGAATATAAATGGATAATCCGGCAAAAATCATTGTCCGGCCAATGGCCATCTGCGACTCAATGAAGTTTGGGATATAAAAGGTTATTGCGGTAAATAAAGTTACGGGCTGGAACTGAATATTCAACTCCAGTCCGTATAGTGCAGAGGCTCCATATCAGAATTGGATCATCATGATGCGGTGTGGAAAGATTTTGTATTTGTCACTCGGTTTTCGTTGGCATATCCAAAGATGGTGTGCCCCATAGCCGAACGTGAAATACTCGTCAAGCCGGGTCTCTTTCTTTAGACTCTCCATGCTTGTGCGAAGTTCATCTTCGTCTTTTGAAAAAAGAATCGTGTTTATGATTCTGAAATATAGATTTGTCACTTCGCTGCAGTAAGGGCAAAAAGGGTGTTCAATTGTTACGTTCATAATTGTCTTCGTTTAGTACATTAGTCATTATAGATTCTCCTTCCTGGTTGAAAATCTCAATAGTCGGATAACCATCGTTTTCTTCGGGAAACAAAAGTTCGGAAGTATCACGCAAAGCCTCACTTCTTCCATGAGAAAGACGGCTGTCAATGATATTCGAAACATCTTTGCAACGCCAGGACCGGACGATTGCCTCTGCTTCCTCATAACTGTTGGCTTCCACAGTGAAATAGTCTCTTTCCCAACTTGTGACTTTACAGTCTTGATAAAATTCAAATTTTCCCATAAGCCATATATTCTAACGTACTACTTCAACTATATCCTCAATCCTGCCATACAGTATTGAGCGTAATGCGGTTTTGTCTATGGCATAATATTCTTGGATATGCCCGTATTGTTTGACGAAATACCGCTTGAGAACATCGGAAAAATCAAAATGATAACCACTCAAGGCAATCCCCCGTTTGAAATAGGTGCTTTCGCTCACGTTGCGAGTAATCCAATTCTTGTCTTCTCTATTGAGTTTGCCGCCATTATTCAGATGTTCCCGTAACTTATACACTCGGCTGCCTTGTAATGTTGCCAGCTCCGGAACATCCCATTGAACGAATTTTGTTGCTATCTGTGCCATATTGCTTAATCATGAATAATAATTTCATCTCGGAATACTGAAATCTCTTTGCCGCTTTCAAGGCGGACAACTATGGTAGTGCCATAGTCGTCCACAATTACACCTTCCGTGTAGCCTTTATATGCCGTGGATAAAGTACAGGATAAACCTATAATATCGCTTTCGTTATCAAATGTTCTGTTGCTCATCACTATTATATTTTTATTTCCCATTTGCCTTGAGAGAAGATTCTAAAACTCACATATTCGTTTTCAAATTCATAAGTTAGAATTTTAATATAGACTTTATCTTTTGCTTCCAGTGAGGCAACCAATTGGTCCATTTCTTTTTCTGGATATTCCCACCGGGAAGGAAATTCTGCATCAACAGAATTGCCATACTTGTTTGCATAACAACTGAAATTGTCATCCAAGAAAGCCTCTATCTTATTGAGGTCATTTTGGTTTTCCGTACTTGCGTAGAAAATGTTTGTCGCATAATTTGCCATATTCTTCTATTTTAAGTTTTCTTTTTTCCCTCATGTAGCATTTACTACTTCAGGCTTGATTAATTATGTCGCTTCATAAGGTGTCATGGCTCTTTATGCAAGGTTTCACGACCAAATACTACCTCTGCAAAGCAAGGTGGAGATTTTGTTGTGAACCTCAAGGATACCTTGCATACAAGAAAGACAGGACAAATACCTTTGCGGCACAATTCATCAAATAGCCCGAAGTCGAATGCTTATAGGGACAAATATTTACTCGTAAACTTATAAAGGAATATATTGCAGCGAAAAGAGAAAGGACGGAGTCAAAGGGAGTCCTCTTTCTGCTGTCTAAAAAAGGAGAGACAGAGATGAGCGAAAACAGTTTAGTTTAGTCCATTAGCCTATATATATGCTAAACTAAAGTAAACTAAAAATAGACAAATATTTGATTGCTTGGACGATTATTTTTAACTTTGCACATATTGATGCCGATCATTGAAAATAGTACTTTTCTCTTTTCGCTGCGAATTCATGGATATATGGAAAAACATATATTTAATCAGGATGAGAAGGCATACCAATAGCTTGGATTGGTGCTTTGATTGCAAGCAAGTGAAAGGAATGAAAAGTAATGCAAATAAAAAAACGAGGATTTACCTAAAAAACCATTTTTGTTCCTGATTTGTTCCTTGTTTCGAGAAACAAAAATCATAAACTACTTATTTACAAATGGTTAAATGGTTGTATATTAAAATTTTCCAG
>ULTZ01053689.1_pt1 | contig 93017 bp, 70 predicted proteins | sample 1957981 | NCBI WGS metagenome assembly ULTZ01 (sample SAMEA4835745, study PRJEB28245) | human gut metagenome | biome: gut microbiome; material: fecal sample | place: Denmark | collected 2008
GTAGAGGAAGGCATAATACACAGGGTTTTCCCCCTGACCCGTTTTTTCTTCCCGGAGCCAACGGGTGAATGGCTCGCTCAACAGGATTGTTGTCGATGGATATCCTGCCGTCATTGACATAACGGAAGAGTCTATGAAGAAGAGCGAAGGCATATTCGATTGCCTGGCCGATCCTGCTCTTCGGAAGGTGCCATATACGAAAAAGCCCCTCACTTTCGTGAAGGGCTTTCAGGCGGTGCGGATGGGGCTCGAACCCACGACCTCGGGCGTGACAGGCCCGCATTCTAACCAGCTGAACTACCGCACCGTGTTCTGCTGTGTTTGAGGTTTTTCTCAAACGCGAATGCAAAGATAGGTATATTTTCCGGACCTGCAAGCGTTTTGTATAAAAAATTTCAAAAAATTCGATATAAAACGATACTTGCCGGAAACGAAAAAAAACGGGCAGAACCGCTTCTGTCCGCTTTTCCCAGCACTTTATCAAATGGAATTATTTGATTTCGATTACTTTATGAGTATGTTCAGGCTCAACTTTGACGACCTTAGGGATATTGACCTTTAATACACCGTGCTCGACCTGAGCATTGATCTTTTCCCTGTCGGCATCCTCCGGCAGAAGCATTGTCTGCTGGAATTTGCTGTATGAGAATTCGCGACGGAGGTAATGACCGTGTTTCTTCTCATCATTGTTCTCCTGTTTCTTTTCCATATTGATTACAAGGTCTCCGTTCTCATCGAGAGAAACTTTGAAATCATCCTTGGTCATGCCCGGAGCGGCGAGCTCCAAGTCATAACTGTGTTCGTTTTCTAATACGTTGATGGCCGGAGCGGTAGCATTTGATTTCTCCATCCAGTCATTGTCAAAGAAATCATTGAACATGCTTGGTAACCAATTCTGGTTATATCTTCTTGAAGGTACCATAATATAAATCTCCTATTTTTAATTTCGTTTAACTTTCCCGGACCTCGGACCCTTTCGGATCCTGTGCCGGTTCTTTGTCTGGTCTTTCGACCGGACGCCTTAGTTTATGGCAATCTGCATACCATTGTGAAAAAAGTCCTAAAAGAGGACAAAATGTCGTATGTGTGGACAAAATGGCATTGATTTATTGTCAAAATGTCCGAAAGCCGCATTGTCTTAAATTGGAATATGTAGTAAAAGATGTATATTTGCAAATTCGGTTTGTCGGATGGTGCGCACGTGCCGAAGGACTGTGCCAATGACATTGACCGAAGCTTCAAAACGGGAGTGAATATGCCTGACAACGGAAATATCATAATTAAGGGGGCCAAGGTCAATAACCTCAAGAATGTGACGGTGGAGATTCCGCGCAACAAGTTTACCGTGGTTACCGGAATTTCGGGCTCCGGAAAATCTTCATTGGCCTTCGACACATTGTTCGCGGAGGGGCAGCGGCGTTTTGCGGAGAGTCTGTCCTCTTATGCGAGGCAGTTTCTCGGCAGGATGAGCAAGCCGGACGTGCAGGCTATCGAGGGGATTCCGCCGGCAATCGCGATAGAGCAGAAGGTCAATACGAGGAACCCGCGCTCCACGGTTGCCACGACCACTGAGATCTACGATTATCTGAGGGTGATATTTGCCCGTATCGGAAGGACGTTTTCGCCGATAAGCGGGGTAGAGGTGAAGTGCCATAGTGAAAATGACGTCATGGCTTTCATAATGGGAAGCACAGAACCGTCAGCCGTCTATCTTTTGGCGGAAATCGGCTGGGATTCGCGGGCGGACAAGACCGAATTGCTGCTTTCCCTGAAGGAGGAGGGCTATTCGAGGCTGTTTTCCGAGAAGGAAGGGCAGATGCGGATCGATGATGTCATACGGGGCGCTGAGGCGGGAGAGTTCCCGACCGGTCTGTTGCTGATGATAGACCGTATGAAACTGCCTGCCATCAAGAACGGTGTCCCGGTCCCTGAAGGAGCCGTGTCAATGTCCCTGAGCGAATGGGAAGATATCAAGACACGTCTGCATTCTTCTATTGCCACCTGTTTCAGCAAAGGAAACGGGACAATGTACGTGAAGATTGACCTGGGCGGCGGCAAATCATCTTTTCAGAAATTTGTTGACCGGTTCGAGGCGGACGGCATGACTTTCCGCAAGCCGGACGAATATATGTTCAGTTTCAACAGCCCGTTGGGGGCCTGTCCTGTGTGCGGCGGATTGGGAAAAATCATTGGCGTAAGCGAGGACCTGGTGGTGCCTGACAAGACATTGAGCATATATGACGGGGCTATCGCCTGCTGGAAAGGCGATAAAATGGGCTGGTTCAAGGATCACCTGGTCAGTGTGGCCGGCAAATATGGTCTGAGAATTTTCGAACCGTACTGCAATCTCACGGAGAAAGAAAAGGCATTGATCTGGGACGGGCACAAGGCTGCGACCGAGGAGGATTCTGTCATCGGTATCAATGAATTTTTCAAGTGGGTGGAGGCGAACCGGTATAAAATCCAGTACAAATATCTGCTGAGCCGTTTTTCCGGAAGGACGGTCTGCCATGAATGCAAGGGCAGCCGGCTCAGGAAAGATGCCTTGTACGTAAAGGTGGGTGGAAAGAATATCCACGAGCTCCTGAGTATGAACGTGCACCAGCTGATGGACTTCTTCAAGAATTTGAAACTGACTGAGTATGAGAGCTCTATCGTGAAGAAGGCGGTTTCGGAAGTCACTTCGCGGCTCCAGTACATCTCTGACGTGGGACTCGGTTATCTGACATTGAACCGTGCCAGCAATACGCTCTCCGGCGGTGAAAGCCAGAGGATCAATCTGGTTACCGCGCTCGGCAGTTCTCTGGTCGGGTCAATGTATATTCTCGATGAACCGAGCATCGGCCTGCATCCGAGAGATACAGACAGGCTCATAAGCGTCATCAAGCGTCTCCGTGACATCGGCAATACCGTAGTCGTCGTGGAGCATGATGAGGAGATAATCCGCGCGGCCGATATGCTTATCGATATGGGACCTTTGGCCGGGGTCAATGGCGGTGAGGTCGTGTTCCGCGGACCGGTGGACGATAACCTGACAGAGGAGCAGATTTCCGCGTCAATGACGTTGCAGTACATAACAGGCCGCCGCAAGATGCCTCTCCGGGCCAAGCGTCCGTGGACATATTATGTAGGCGTGGAGGGCGCCATGGAGCACAATCTGAAGGATATCAATGTCAAGTTCCCTCTCGGGGTGCTTACTGTGGTGTCCGGTGTAAGCGGTAGCGGCAAGTCTTCGCTTGTCGGCGATGTGCTCTATCCTGCCGTGTACAGGCAGCTGAACCAGACGGGTCAGCAGCCGGGCATATTCCGTCATCTCACCGGCAATCTGGACCGGATTTCATCGATCGAATATGTGGACCAGAACCCGATAGGGAAGAGTTCCCGTTCCAATGCCGTCACCTATCTGAAGGTGTATGACGACATCAGGAAGCTGATGAGCGAGCAACAGTTCGCCAAGGTCAATGGCTTCACGCCGTCATATTTCTCATTCAATCAGGACGGCGGACGATGCTCGGAGTGCCAGGGTGAAGGGTTTGTTCATATCGGAATGCAGTTTATGGCTGATGTGACAATGGTTTGCGAGGCTTGTGGCGGCAAACGGTTCAAGCCTGAAATCCTGGAAGTGAGGTACAGTGGAAAGAATATCGACGATATCCTGAATATGAGCGTGGACGAGGCCATAGCGTTCTTCGGCGCGCAGAAGGAGGCCGCAGCGAAAAGCATTGCCAAGAAACTTCAGCCTCTCGTGGACGTCGGCCTCTCCTATATAAAACTCGGTCAGAGCAGCAGCACATTGTCAGGCGGTGAAAGCCAACGTATCAAATTGGCATATTTCCTCTCGATGAACGATGCCTCCGACAAGCCGTCTGCCAAGAAAATAATGTTCATATTCGATGAACCTACCACAGGCCTGCACTTCTTCGATGTGGAGAAATTGCTCAAGTCATTCGATGCTCTCTTGGCGAAAGGCCACTCCGTAGTGGTTGTGGAGCACAATATGGACGTGATCAAAGCCGCCGACTGGGTAATAGAACTCGGTCCTGACGCCGGCGACTTCGGAGGTGAAGTCGTATTCCAGGGCACACCGGAAGACCTCGCCGCCAAAGGCCGCACCTACACTGCCAAGTATCTCAAGAAAATGAAGGGCTAACCGCTTGAGAACCTGAGATACAGGCGTTTGCCGCTTATGAACTGCGTGAGTCTTACAATGTAACTGCACTTGGCGCTGCTTTCCGTGATTTCAGTTGAGTCAATGTCCTTTCCCGTGGCGCTGCTGATCTCGTAGCGAATGTTCTGGAATGTGCTGTCCGTGGTGACTGCAATCCCTGTCGCTTCTTTATGGTACGTGGCTCCGTCATCGGAACTGATATCTACGGTGAACCCTATTGTTGAGGTAAACTCTTGTCCGTCAGAGTATTTCCTGTATTTTATGCTCGAGACGTCAATCTCACCAGACTGGTTTGACGAGGTTATGGCAATGCTGTCTTGCGCACATGCCAACCTGTAACTGATATCCGTCAGAGGTGGCAAGACCTTTCCTTCCGCAAGCACTGGCTCATCGTATCTGTCAAATGCCTCCATCGGGAGATTCCATGTGTATATCCGGTTCGGCAGCAGGGCAGTGTTTCCCGGAACGGCGTAAACGTACCACCCTGAGCCGGACTCTATCTGAAATGCAAGTCCTTCATAATCAAGCGGCGGCATTACTATATAATAGTTTTCTTCCTCATCTGTCTCCGCACACTTCAACTTCAGAGGCCGGCCAATCTTGAAGCCGTCACTTTTCGTGCTTTCCCAAGTTATGGCACCGTCAGCGCCCATCTGTCCGGTAATCCCGCCTATATCCCTATAGGCTCCGGCACTTATGTTTTTTATGACCGCTGGCTTGCCAGTCTTGTCAATGCTGTGCAACTGCAGTCTCACGATGCAGCAGATCCCGGAAAACTCCAATGAGTTGCCTGTAGAATGTGCGGACATCGGATACAGCAGCTTGTCGTTGCGCTGCTCTTCCGGCATGGTGAACACACCTTGAAGCCAATTCCTGTCAGGGTAGAATCCAAGATAACTGTCAGACGCATTCAAGCGACGGTTCCCTTCTAAGGACTTGTCGAAAGCGAACCGTGCTGAAGCTGTTCCGGAATCCTCTGTGATATAGATGCTTTCGCCTCTGTCATCCATAATCCTGATTCTGTCACCTGTTTCCCAATATACTGGAATATCACCGGCTGAGTTCATATCCGGACAGACTTTAGTCGTGCTTGCGGGGAGACAGATTCCTGCAGAAAACATCATTGATGACTCCTCCAGTGTGGTTTCCGTTTGTCTGCATCCGGGCAGGAGCAGAACTATGGCAAATTGTGATAATAGTCTCTTCATCAGTAGCTTACGATATTAGTGTATGAAGGAAGTTGTGACTGGATGTTAGCGGGGACGACATTGTCTTTCGCATATAGCGTAAGGCCTGCCGGTACACTGTAGAACAGCTTGCTCATTGAGATACCGTCCTGGATGCCGGTCATATCCATCCGGAGAGTTTTCAGATTTATGCAGCTGGCTAACATAAAGGTCATGTCCGTCACCTTGCTGAAGTCGAAACTACTTAAATCAAGATTCACTACGCGGGTATTGCTGAACATGGAGTATATTTTTTCTACATTCGTGGTGCAGAAAGATGATACGTCTATACTTTCCAGTGAAGTGCATCCTTGGAACATCATCTGCATATCAGTAGCGCTTTCCGTATGGAATCCGCTCAGATCCAGAGTCTTCAGCTTTGAGCATTCGAGAAACAGATAGCTTATGTCTTTTGCCCCGCTTGCGTCGAAATCTTCCGAGACAAAGGACTCGAGAGAATAACAGCGTTCGAACATTGAATGCAGCATGCAGTCAGGTCCGCATTTGAATTTTCTGATAGTCAGAGATTTGAGCGCGTCGCAATTAGCGAACATATAGTAACAGCTCTTGAGTTTCGGTGATATCATGTTTTCGATTGCAAGTTCTCTTACGTTGAAGCAGTTGTGGAACATCTCACGTCCGTTTTCAAGATTTGAAAAATCAAATCCGGACAAGTCCAGAACCTCGGCTCCACAACGGGCAAACATGAAATCCATACTCTTGACAAGTGGAGTCCTGAACCTGGAAATATCCAAAGTGTTCAGTTTCTTGCAGTTATAGAACATGTAGCTCATGGTAGTCGCCTTGTCTGTACAGAAACTGCTTATGTCCAGTGATTCAAGCTTGATGCAGTCATTGAACATGCCGGAAAAATAGAGGGAAGCATCGGTGTTGAAGTTTCTCAAATCAAGCTGTGTGAGTTCTTTGCAACTTGAGAACATGTAGCTCAAGTTTGTGACTTTTTCTGTCGAGAAATTCGAGACGTCAAGTGACCTGAGCTGCTTGCATCCATTGAACATCGCTCCCATACTGGTGACATTGTCCGTCTTGAATCCGGAAACATCCAGCGACGTGATAGTCTCACATCCGCCAAACATGTTGTTCATGTCCTTGACATTGCGCGTGTCAAATCCTGTCACGTCCAGTGCTTCCAGATTTCTGCAGAAGCTGAACATGGACTCCATGTTCTCGGCGGAATCCGTTCGGAAACCGTCAAGGGCTATTGTGGTCAGGTTTGTGTCCCATCCGAACAGATAGGACATGTCCTTTACTGCCGAAGTCTCCAGTTTGTTTATATCCAGATGGATGAGAGAAGAGCAGTTATAGAACATCTTATGGATGTTGACCAGATTGACAGTGTTCAGTTTCTTCTCCGGAAAAATTACATATGCGAGTTTCCAGCAATTGTCGAATGTGCAGTCCATACTTGTAAACGGAAGCGGATTCAGATGCGAAAGGTCTATTCCTATAAGGTATTTGTGGGTTTCCATATACCTGTTGTCCTGCATCAGACGGTCCAGTGTCTTGGCATCATGGTTCAGCCATAGAATCGCTTTGTGCTTGCCCTCCGTTTGGAATCTGTGATAAAAGCTCTTATAGGGACTTGAATATTTATCATACTCAAAACTGATTTCAGTGCCGTCATCATATAGGATACCCTTGAGGTTGTCCAGATGAGAGGTACATATCGGTACTTCCAGGCTCGGATCAACAACAAGATACTCCGCAACAATGGCATTGCTGAGCTGCATTACCCTTACAGTCTGTGTCTTTCCTGACTCTTCCTGTGTGAATCTCACCAGACACTCCCGGTCCGTATCGAATTCCGGAATATAGTATTCTACCGAATTGCCATCGCCGGACAGTACGAACGAATCGAACATTTCAGGCGTTTCCGCATTCCAGGTCGCGCCCTTGTCAATGCTGAAGTCCATTTTCCATGACACGTTCCGGTCTTTGCCCGACCCGTCGCTGAATGTGCTTGAAGAAAGGCTGGTGATGTTTATCTTCCCGTTACCCCCGTCTCTGAATGACTCCACTCTGCTTCTGTCCGTCTCGAATCTGTACTCAAGACCGGCTATCGCAGACTCGTCATTCTCGCGGATGATGTCGTCAATGCCGGATGATCTGAACTGTGCAAGGTCCAGGTCAATGTTCAGGATACCTGACCGTTCAATGTCTATGCTGCCCGGAAGGGAATATATCTTTTTGCCCGCATCTGTTCCATCGGAAACAAGAGACAGCTGTATTTTCAGTTCGCCTATGCTTTCAGGAGGAAGCACAATGCAGAAATCTTTCGGCTCTGAACTGAGCTTTACACCGCTTCCACAGTTGAGTGTCAGCACATTGCCTCCATCTTTCCCCATCATCCAGGTGCCGGATGCAGATGTGCAGGACAGGCTGCCGTACAGGTCCTTGTCGGCTTTAAGCTTTATTTCATTGACATAAGCGTCTTTTTTCAACGAGCTTATCCTGAGCCTGCAGATGCCGCACAAGTTCTTGAACGACAGCTCTTTCGTGGTGGAAGATGCTGCCATCGGCATTGATCCGTTTCCGAATCCTGATTCGGAATATTCCTGAGTGGATTTAAGCGACAGGACATGCTTTCCGTCGGCAAAGGAATATCCTGAGGCAGGGTAGAATGCCTGCCATTCATCTGCTTTCTTCGCTTTGGCATTACCTGAAACGCTCTTGTCATACACGAATTTGGCGCTTCCTGCTCCCTCATCTTCCGTGACGAAGCAAGATGAGGCAGGGACTGAAGATGAAGAAGAGATGATGATTCTGTCTCCTCTTGACCAAAGCAGCGGATATTGTCCATCTTCAGTCCCATTCCCCATAAATGTCTTGCATTCAGCGTATTCCATGTGCGTGGCGATAAACTCCAGATCATCGGATACATTAAGTTCTCCTGCCTCTTTATTGCAGGCACAGCACATGGCGGCGGCTGAGAACAATAGAATAATCGGATAGCGGTCAATAGTCTTCATAGTATCAGAATTCATTGATGGTATTGTCTTCATTTGTTTCATTGATGGTGATATCTCCCGAAGTGAACAGATTCTCAGTGGAGTTTACTGAAAAATGCCCTCCGCTGTAGGATATGGCGTATGTGGTCAGTCTGCCTTTTTCCCACTTGTGGCCTTCAAGCGGAATGCTCCCTGTTTCAGAATCTCCGTTTTCCGTGACTGTTATGTTCAGACAGGCTTTGGAACCGCGTCCGAACTCCTGAGGCGGCAGCAGGAAAGCAAGTGCGGGATCAGACATCGTAAATGTCCTTTCAGAAGAAAGTCCTGACCATTCCCCATTTTCAATATTGAATATACCGTCTCCTCGGATGCCGGACAGGGATATTCCAGTAATCGCAGCATCTTCGCTGAATGTTTCTCCCTTCCGGAATCGTATGGCGGTAAGTATGTGGTTGAAAGCGAGTTGTACTGTTCCTTTTCTCCGCACGTCACTTGCCGCAAAAAGGTCAATCTGATTCTCAGCATTGGCTTTCGCTGAAAAATGCAGCGAAGGCGCCCCGCCGGCCGGGAGCGGACTGATCCCATTGTCTGATGAAGGGTATGGCGAAAACGCATAGAATCGTATGTCTGTGTCATTCATCCAGTAGAGAGGTGTAGAACTGCTCCATCCTCCATCGCTTTTCACTACTTTCATGTTCCACATATAGTCGGTATGTGCTGCGCCTTCTGTTCCGAGACATGCGGAAAGGCTGAAGTCGGCAGGACTTGCAGCATTCCCGGACGGTGACGGGGATTTGACGACGGAAGCTTTGAACCGTACCTGATTGTTCTCTGTCCGGAGGCTGTCCAGGACAGTGACAACTACCATTTCGGCAGCGCTCGCAGGTGCCCCGCCTTCAATATACAGGATGCCGCTTCCCGGCTTTTTCAAGTGCAGGGTTACCCCGTGTCCGTCTTTGTCCATAGTGTAGTCATAGATGCCACGGCTTTTGTCATATTCCAGCTCTTCTTCTCCAAATGACAGCCTTGACCCTTTCGGCTCTATCTCCGCCCATATATGCAGGTCAGAGCCGACTTTTCCTTCTACATAATTGCCTGGATGGAGATGTATGGACGCTTTTCCGTATGGTAAAAGACTACTCTTGTCTATTCTCCAGCTGTCCTCCTCGAGACCGCTCCCTGAAGGGCTTACCCGTATATGGTAATGACAGTTCCGCTGGACATCGAAATCAGACGGGGAGTCTCCCAAATAAAACCTGTATTTAAGATATTCTCCGGGACCGGTGTACAATGAATCTGAACGGTACTCTGCCTGAATCTCGATATATGAGCATAGTCCTGCCACAGCATCTGCCATATCCAGAACCTTGTCCTTCTCCGTCTTGGCCTCCGGAAGCAATCTGCCCTGCATGTTTTCAAGCATATACACGCTTACCTCACGGCTTACACCACCGCTCCTGTCAATGTTCAAGTCATCAGCCTCACCATAGCTTTTGCAATATCCTGATGCGAATACATCATTGCCCCCGCTGACCTTGCTTTGCGAGAACAGACAGGCAGATTTGGGGCAGCCGCCCACCTGTACGCTTTTGACATTGAACCTGACGTTCTTTCCAAGTCTGGTCCGGTCAATGCAGAGGGATACCTTCGCCATCATGCTCACGAGATTTATATCGATGTCATTGACCTTGTCGTCAATGTGCACAATGCCGCTTTCTCCCGTCATCGGCAACCCTCTGCTGTATTCGTCCGGGTAGGACAGGTGGTAACGGTATTGTTCCAACTCTCCGACCGAGCGGATGCCGGTAATCCTGAACCCCAGATTCGCGCATGCAAATACCCTGCAGTCGGTCTGCCCGATCCATGAAAAACTGTATCTGGCCTCACCTCCGTTCATATGCGAATCGATATAGGCAGACTCTTCAAGATGGCCTCCCGCATCGAAAATGAAGATGTTGATGTCGGAAATCTTGACTTCATCCGGGTCGTCCGTCCTTGTCGCAGGCGTGACGGCTATGTTCACCGACACCACTGTCGATGCCGGGGATGTTTCTTTACGGCATCCGCAGAGCAGTGCCAATATCAGAACAGATAATATCTTCGCGTATCGCATGACTGTCAATATGTTATGGTCTTTTCATCCTTTATTGTCCAAGGCTTGATGCTGAACTTGCAATTCACTGTCGAGAGGTTTATCGCAATATCAGGTGAACTCACACCCCGTCGTGTCAATGTTATGTCGAATATGTAGTCTTTCCCTGCCTGGACGCCGGCACTGTCAGGCGTGTTGCACCATTGCCCCCTGTTGATTTCTATCGGGTACCAAGTCCGTTCTCCGTCCAATGTCCCTTCTATCACAAGCTTGGTGAAACCGGCCCCTAGGCCCTCCTGACTGATTTCATTCTGGTAGCAGAACAGTTCTGTCTCCGGGAACCGTACTGTCTCGCCGATGTTTCCCAATCTTCTGCTGCATATAAGATTTCCGAAAGCGAATCCGGCCGTGTCAGACGGTTCCAGTTTTCCTGCGTTCAATATGCTCTCGGGTATGGTCGAGGCTTTCCCGTTTACCGGAAACCGTCCGCAGACATCTGTAAGATAGACACATACGTCTTCGAGAGACTTTCCCTCATACGGCCTTCCGTGAAAATCGCAGCTGATGCTGTTCAGCGTTATCCGGGCGAGCAGGGGAGCGAGTGCTATCTCACATTCCCTTTCATATCCTGCATTGACCTTGTTTTCAGCATACATCACTGGTGCGTCAGGGTTCTCCGACTTCAGCTCGGCATACAGATTCTGCAGGTCGTCATAGGCGAGCACTTTACGATATTCCTCCGCGTTCAGCGGGGAATTGGCAATCGTTACCAGTATCTTTTTCCCTGCTCTCGAGGCGGATTCTGTCCTCCCGCTTCCGCCAAGTTCCGCCCGCATATAGGAATCAAGCTTCCTGAGTCTGTCATCGTTGAAATACAGTATGTCAATGTACCCTTTGACTGCCTTGTCTGTCTTGAATGTCAGTTCGGTTTTTTCCTCTCTGTCATTCCTCTCAGTCCCGGCAGTTTCAGGTGCAGTCGATGTGCAAGAATAAAAGACCGGCAACAAAAGCAAGGTTACGGCCAGAACGGCCGAAATATAGTAGATGGTCAAGTTAAAGGCGACAATATTATGAATATGCAGCCGGTCTTTTTTTATGTGATTTTTCATTTTCATGAGTTGCAGTTGTTATCGTTTCCGGCTGCAAATATATTAGGATGTTTTTTAAAAAATCACCATTTTATGCGTTTCAAATGCAGATTTTTACGATTCTTAAACTTTAAAATTTGTTTTAAATGCCTTTTCTATATTGCAATTTTGTGACATAAAAACACAAAAAAGCGGCTGGACAGACGCCAGTCGCTTTCAAAAAAATATTTTCAGGCTGTTAACCGCCGAAATTGTCATAAAGAACATTCTCAGGAGGAACTCCGAGACTGTCGAGCAATGTGTTGACAGATTTGACCATCATAGGAGGTCCGCACATGAAGTATTTGATGTCTTCCGGTGTGTCATGCTCCTTGAGGTATGTCTCGTACATGACATTGTGTACGAAACCTGCAACATATTTTACTCCTGCTTCATCAGCTGCCGGATCCGGACGGTCGAGAGCCAGATGGAAGTGGAAGTTAGGGAACTCTTTCTCGATTTCAGCATAGTCCTCGAGGTAGAATGCCTCTTTCAGGCTACGCGCACCGTAGAAGAAGTTGACCTGCTTCTTGGTCTTGAGAGTCTTGAACAGGTGCATGATGTGACTTCTGAGAGGAGCCATACCTGCGCCACCGCCGACAAATATATATTCCTGTGAATCAGGATCATCCTTAGGAAGAAGGAACTCTCCGAACGGACCGGAAATCATAACCTTGTCACCTGGGTGACGTGTGTAGATATATGAAGAACCGATACCAGGGTTTACAGGGAGAAGTTTGTTGCTTCCCTTTGGCGCTGTCCTGTCAAATGGAGGAGTTGCGATACGGACATTCAGTTTGATGATGTCGCCCTCAGCAGGATAAGAGGCCATAGAGTATGCTCTCATGGTCGGCTCAGGGTTCACGCACTTCAGGTCGAAGAACTTGTAGCGCTCCCAGTCTGCCTTGTACTCAGGATCTACGTCAATGTCGCTGAAATTGAATGTTCCCTGAGGAATATCGATCTGGATGTACTCTCCTGATTTGAAATCGAGGTGAACACCCTCAGGCAGCTTGACAGTGAATTCCTTGATGAAGGTAGCCACGTTGTGGTTGGAAATGACTTCGCACTCCACTTTCTTGACACTGAGCACTGACTCAGGAACCTCGATCTTGAGGTCTTCCTTGACCTTGACCTGGCAACCGAGTCTCCAGTTGTCCTTGATCTGTTTTCTGTTGAAGAATCCTGTTTCGGTAGGGAGGATGTTTCCGCCGCCTTCGAGGACTCTGACTTTGCACTGTCCGCAGTTGGCCTTGCCACCGCAGGCTGACGGGAGGAAAATCTTCTCTTCTGCAAGAGCGCCCATGAGCGAGTTGCCTGGAGCGACGTCAAGCACTTTGTTACCTCCGTTGATGTCAATCTTGACTGTACCGCTTGGGGTCAGTTTTGTCTTGACCCACAGCAGCAGGACTACCAGAATCAGCGTAACCACTGTGATAGTTGCTACTGAGGCTATAATTGTAAGAGTAATTTCATTCATCTTTCAAGTCTCCTATTAAAGTGAAATACCCATAAATGTCATGAATGCCATGGCCATAAGACCTACGGTGATGAATGTGATACCGATACCCTTGAGAGGTGCAGGCACATTCGAGTATGACATCTTCTCTCTGATGGCGGCGAGTGTCACGATAGCGAGGAACCAGCCGATACCTGAGCCGAGAGCATAAACGGTTGCTTCACCGACATTGACGAAATCTTTCTGCTGCATGAAGAGCGCACCTCCGAGGATGGCGCAGTTCACTGCGATAAGAGGCAGGAAGATACCGAGCTCTGAGTAGAGTGTAGGTGCGAATTTCTCGACAACCATCTCTACGAGCTGTACGATAGCGGCGATGACCGCGATGAATGTGATGAAACTCAAGAAGCTGAGGTCAACGCTTGCGAGACTTGGACTGAGCCAGCTCAATGCACCAGGGCTGAGCACGTAAGTGTTCAGGAGGTAGTTGATAGGCAATGTGACCAGGAGCACAAAGATAACAGCCGCACCAAGTCCGGAAGCTGTCTTCACATTTTTAGATACTGCCAGGTATGAGCACATACCGAGGAAGTATGCAAAAATCATATTGTCAACGAAAATTGACTTTACGAATAAGCTTATATATTCCATATTACTTGCGTGTTAGTTGTTATTTCTCCTGAAGATCTTTCTGGATGCTTCTCTGTACCCATACGATACATCCGAGCAGGATGAGTGCTACAGGAGGAAGAATCACAAGTCCGTTGTTCATATAACCTGCATCGTAGAAGCACTGCGGAATCACCCGGAATCCGAAGAGGGTTCCTGAACCGAGCAGTTCACGGAAGAATGCCACGATAAGAAGAATCATAGCGTATCCTGCTCCGTTTGCAAGACCGTCAAGGAGTGACGGGATAGGCTTGTTGCCGAGACCGAAAGCCTCGATACGGCCCATGACGATACAGTTTGTGATGATAAGTCCCACATATACAGAAAGTTGAGTCTCAATGCTGTAGGCGTAAGCCTTGAGGAATTGGTCCACGAGAATTACCATTAGCGATACAACCACGAGCTGTACAATGATACGGACTCTGTTAGGAATGGAATTCCTCATCAGAGATACGATAAAGTTCGAAAGTGCTGTAACTACGATGACGGAAAGACCCATTACGAAGGCTCCCTTCATCTGTACGGTCACAGCCAATGAGGAACAGATACCGAGTACGAGGACAGTGATAGGATTGCCCTTGAAAATCGGATTCAATATTGTTTCTTTAAGTTTTGCGTTCATTTTATTTCCTCCTCATTATTTGGCGATTGCAAGTGAATCTGCTGAAACACAGAGTGAGTCAACTGCATTCTCCACCTCTGATGGCTGCACTGCATTGGCTGCGGCAGCTTTGAGGAACGGCTTGTAAGCCTGAAGCCAGTTGTCGATGGAAACTCCAAGCGCGTGGCTGGTGATGGAAGCGCCTGTGATGGCATCTACCGCATTCTCTTGGCCGGCAGGAGCCCCGCCTTTGACTACGCAAAATGCTTCTTCAGCCTTGAAGTCCACTTTCTTGCCTTCGAATTCTGCTCTGAATGAAGGATCGTCCTTGATCTTGGCACCAAGACCAGGAGTCTCGCTCGCGTGGTCGAAATATGCTCCGCGAATCGTCTGATAATCCTCGTTGAGGGCAATGTAACCCCAGATCGGTCCCCAAAGACCTGCGCCATAGCAAGGGATTACGGTGACTTTCTGTCCGTCTTTCTCGAAAACGAAAACAGGCAGTTTCAAGTCAGCTTTGCCGTTCTTGAGAAGTTCCTTGACACGTTTGTCCTGAGCTTTGAGCTGGCTGGTGGTGTAGATTTCCTGCTTTGCAAGATCAAGTGTTCCGCACTCCTGGCCCTCTGCATTGACAAGAACAGAAGATTTTGCGACAGCCTTGTAAGCGTCGATTTTCTGGTCATTGCTCATTGCGTCGAGCTCGCTCTTCTCGTATAACTTGCTGGCAGTCAGCATCTGGCTGATGGCGTCAGCTTTCACGTTGGCATCCTGCTTCGGCTTGAGAGTCTCAGAGACGAACGCAAGAACCGCAGCTACCACCACAACGACTACTGTCGTATAGATGACTGTATATATATTTCCGTTAGTATTCATACCTATTATATATATTATGCGATTTTAACTTTCTTGGCTCTTCTTGAGATCGCAGCGTCGGTGACGTAGTGGTCAATGAGCGGTGCAAATGTGTTCATCAGCAGGATAGCGAGCATCATGCCTTCTGCATATCCAGGGTTGAACAGTCTGACGATAACGCAGAGAGCGCCGATAAGGAATCCGTAGATCCACTTGCCGCACTCAGTCTGTGCTGACGTTACAGGGTCTGTTGCCATGAATACTGTACCGAATGCGAATCCGCCCATGAGAAGCTGGTAGTAAGCAGGAACGTCAGTAGCTCCGAAGAAGTTTCCGAGCCAGCCCACGAAGAGAGCGCCGGCAACTGATGAAACCATAATCTTCCAGCTTGCTACACCTGTCCATAGCAGAATGACTGCACCGATGAGGATGGCGATTACTGAAGTCTCACCTACAGAACCCGGAACAAGACCTGCGAACATATCCCAAGCTGACATTCCGTACTGTACTCCGGCGTTGTTCATTGCGTCGAGACCTTCAGAAGCGAATGAGAGAGGAGTGGCTCCTGTCGCACCGTCAATGAGGCTTTCGCCGCCTTTCAATGATACCCATACGCTTGAGCCTGACATCTTGCTCGGATAAGCGAAGAACAGGAATGCACGGCAGAGCAATGCCGGATTCAAGAAGTTCATACCGGTTCCGCCGAACACTTCCTTGCCGAACAATACGGCGAACGCAACTGCGATGGCAAGTGTCCAAAGTGGCACGTCCACAGGGACAATGAGAGGAATGAGCATACCTGAAACGAGGTATCCCTCATTGACTTCCTCATTTCTGATCTGCGCAGATGCAAACTCGATACCGAGTCCTACGATGTACGCTACAAGATAAAGAGGGAGCACTTTGAGGAAGCCGTACCAGAAATTCTGGAACAGTCCGAAGCTCTGTCCTGTCGCAAGTCCGTGCTGGTAGCCGACGTTCCACATGCCGAAAAGAGCTGCCGGAATCAATGCGACTACTACGATGATCATGATTCTCTTCAGGTCAACGGCATCTCTGACGTGCGAACCTTTGCTTGTTACCGTTCCCGGAACACGGAGAAAAGTGTCGAACGCGTCAATGCTGGAGTGAAGGAATCCAAATTTGCCGCCCCTTTCGAAAAGGCCCGGCTTCTGAGTTGTATTTTTTGATTCTTCCATAACTTCCGTCTGATTATGCCATTTCTTTAATCATAAGGTCAATGCCTTTTTCAATGATGGCCTGAATGTCATTCTTTGAAGGATCCACGTATTCGCAGAGAGCGAGATCCTCAGGAAGCACCTCATAGATTCCGAATTTCTCCATCTTGTCAATGTCGCCGGCGAGGCAGGCCTTGACCAAGAATACAGGGAAAATGTCCATAGGAAGCACTTTCTTGTAAACGTCTGACATTACGAATGCGCGAGGGCCGCCATTCGTGTTGGTGTCCATATCGTATGTCTTCTTAGGGCAGAGCCATGAGAAGTATGTATGGCTTGAACTGAATTTGCCGAATCTGAAAGGTTTGGCCCATCCGAGAACTTCTCTTTCAGTGCCTTCGTGGAGAAGGGTGACCTGATTGTCGAAGAAGCCGAGAGAACCGTTCTTGCCGACATTCTCACCGGTGAGAACGTCACCGCTGACAAATCTCAGGTCATTGCCGGAGTTGTCATAGAAATCTTTCAGGTCTGCCATGTTGATACCTGGAAGGGCATCTACATAAGCCGGCTCGATAGCCTTAGGACCTGTCACGGCAATCTTTCTGGCCATGTTGTACTTTCCTGTGTTGAAAAGCTTTCCGATGGCTGCAAGAAGAAGAAGTGAAACTGTCCATACGGTGTCTCCCTTCATGATAGGTGAGATATGGCTGATCTGTACACCGACGTTGCCTGCAGGGTGTTTGCCTGTGAAAACGTGCTGGATTACATTCTCTACCTTGTGAAGAGGAGTTCCGGAGTAGTTTTCTCTGCAGAGAGAGAAGTGAATGCCTCCGTCAGTCAGTTTGTTGAGCGCGTTCACACCCGTCTGGATGTTTGCGATTTCGTCTTTGAAAACGAACTCAGGCGCTGCTGCAAGAGGAGCTGTTGTGAATGCTGATACGAAGATTGCTTTAGGCTTTACAGTAGGATCTGCGAGAACGCCGTAAGGTCTCTGTACAAGAGATGGCCACAATCCGCTCTTCAGGAGAAGCTCCTTGATGTCTTCCGCCTGCATTTCTGCCGGTTTGTGGACACCGAAGTCAACAAATTCCTGCTGGGCGTCGGCCTTGATCCTTACCTCAAGCAACTTTCTTTTTTCGCCTCTGACGATTTCCGCAACCGTTCCGCTTACCGGAGACGAGAAGAGGATGTCAGGGTTCTTTTTGTCTGCCAGAACAGGGGATCCGGCCAGAACCTTATCGCCTTCCTTTACAAGAAGTCTTGGTATAAGACCCTTGAAATCAGTAGGTTTTACAGCGATAACGTCCGGTACGATCGTCTTTCTGGTTTTCTGGACTGCTGTTCCTGAAATAGGAATGTTCAGTCCGCCTTTCAAATCGATGTTGTTTGACATTATAGGTAACCTTTAATAGTATTTCGGATTTCCGGCGCGAATATACTGAATTTTTTTCGTAATTTCGCCATTATTATGGAAAACAAACGTGCTATATTGGAGGGGTTGGACGAACAGCAGAGAGCTGCAGTCTGCCAGACAGAGGGGCCGGTGCTCATAGTTGCCGGCGCAGGAGCAGGAAAAACGAGAGTGTTGACCGGCAGAATCGCTTATATTCTTGAAAACGGGGGAGAACCCGACAGGATATTGGCATTGACATTCACAAAGAAGGCTGCGGCTGAAATGAAAGCCAGAATCGCGGCAATAGTGGGGGAGAAGAAGGCCCGGCGGCTCTACATGGGCACTTTCCATTCCGTGTTCATCCGGTTTCTCAGGGAGTTTGCGGAAAGCCTCGGCTATCCGTCCTCATTCACCATCTACGATACAAGTGATTCCATCAGTGCCATAAAGTCGTGCCTGAAGGAAATGAAACTTGATGACAAAGTCTATAAGCCGAAGGATGTGCTCGGCCGCATATCGATGGCCAAGAACAACCTGATAACGCCTCAGGCATACAAGAAGGATGCACAGGCCATTATCAATGACACGCACGCCAAGAAGCCGGAAATCTGCAACATCTACGCCCGTTATGCCGAAAAATGCAGACAGGCTGGGGTGATGGATTTCGACGATATCCTTCTGAATATGAACATCTTGTTCCGGGACAATCCGGAGGCTCTCGATTCCGTGGCGTCCCGCTTCGACTACATCCTTGTGGACGAGTATCAGGATACCAATGTGGCCCAGTACCTCATTCTCAAGAAGCTCAGTCAGAAACACCACAACATCTGTGTGGTCGGTGATGATTCGCAGTCCATCTATGCGTTCCGCGGGGCCAAAATCGAGAATATCCTGAACTTTAGAAGGGATTATCCTGACTATAAGCTCTTTAGACTTGAGCGTAACTACAGATCCACTCAGGTAATCGTGGATGCTGCCAATTCCGTCATTGAGAACAATGAGTCAAGAATCCCGAAAACCTGTTTTTCAAAAGGTCCAGAAGGCGACCTGATACATCTCATAAAGGCTTATACCGAGCAGGAGGAGGCAGTGCTTATCGCGTCTTCCATCGTGTCCCGCATGGAAAAGGACCATTGTCAGTATCAGGACTTTGCGATATTGTACAGAACGAATTCCCAGTCTCGCGCGCTGGAGGAGGCGCTAAGAAAACGCAACCTGCCGTACATGATAGTCTCCGGCAATTCCTTCTTCGACCGTGCCGAGGTGAAGGACATGATGGCCTACCTGAAACTTGCCGTCAATCCGAATGACGACGAGTCGTTCCGCAGAGTGCTGAATACGCCGGCCAGGGGAATCGGATCTACCTCCGAGAGCGCTCTTGTCGCTGTCGCCGCTGCCGCGAGAGTTTCATTGTTCAATGCCTGTGAACCGTCAATGCTTATGAAGGCCGGAATCAAGTCCGGAGCTGCAGGCAAGATAATGGAATTCAGGAATATGATTGCCAATGCCAATGCTTCTCTGACGAAGGATGATGCTTTTCAGGTAGCATCCGCACTCTCTACAAGATGCGGACTGTATGCGTCGTTCAAGATGGACAATTCGATCGAGAGCCAGTCCAGAGCGGCCAATATCGAAGAACTCCTGAACAGCGTTCAGGGCTTCGTTGAGGACAGGAAGAACCAGTATAAGGAGGAAATGCTTGCAGATGAGAATGTTGTGGATATCGAGTCCATTTCCGACAGCGACATTCCTTTGGTGACACTCGGGGATTTCCTGGAGGACATATCATTGCTCAGTGCTATCGATATGACGGATGATGAGTCGTCCAACAAGATAACCCTGATGACGGTGCATTCTTCCAAGGGCCTTGAGTTCCCTTATGTATATGTTGCCGGAATGGAGGAGAATATATTCCCGTCCGGAGGTTCGTTCTCGTCGCCGTCTGAGATTGAAGAGGAGCGAAGGCTGTTTTATGTGGCATTGACACGTGCAAAAGTGGCTGTAAATCTGTCATTTGCCTCTACCAGGATGAGAAACGGAAAGCATGAACAGAATGCGCCGAGCCGTTTCGTGCGTGAAATAAACACAAGGTATATTGACAATCCACTGCGCGAGGATGATGACTCCCGTGAAGACGGCATGCAGTCTTTCGGCGGATTCGGCTCCCGCTTCGGTTATGGCGCGAAGTTCTCCGGAGAGCGCAGAAGTTATGGCGCTTCATCGCAGAACCGTTCATATGGCACTTCTGGTCCAGTAAAAGTCATCAAAGAGAACAGACCTCCAGTGTCATCGGTGACCGGCAAGCCTCTGAAGCCTGCCTCTTCCGCTCCGAGTCCGCGTTCATTCGATGCTGATTTCGCCCCTGTCTCTGTCCTGGATATGAAAGTGGGGCAGCGGATCGAGCATAACCGTTTCGGTTTCGGCGTCATCAGACAGATATCCGGTACCGGAACAGATCTGAAGGCGAAGATCGCGTTCGACAATTTCGGAGAAAAGATTTTGCTGCTCAAGTATGCGAAAATCCGCCTTGTAGAGAGTTAGAACAGATATTTAAAACTTTTTTTAAATGCCCGGCAGGAAAATTTAAAATTTCTGTCGGGAAATTTTTACGTTTCTTAAATAAAATCGGAAAAATTTCACATACTTTAGCGGTCGCTTAAACTTATTGAATTATGCGACAACTATTGAAAATCAAATTTTTGGCGTTTCTGCTCCTGCCTGTGTTCACGTTCTGCAGACGACTCGATGCGGAGACTGAGACGGGCTCCGGTTATCTTGGTATTCACTTCTCTGAACAGGCATATGCCCTGACAAAAGCTACGGCGGAAAACTTGCCGGACACGTGTGATTTCCTGCTTAAAGTCACGGACGCCGGAGGAAAGGTCATATATGACGGCAAGTATGGCGACTCTTCCGAAAAGATTCTTGTGAAATCCGGAACTTACAATATCTCAGTGCGTTCCGCAGAGTTCTCCAAGCCGTCATTCTCATCCCCACAATATGGAGATGACCAGTGTGTCGTGGTCCAGGAAGGGAAGACCGCACATGTCTATCTCGACTGTGATATGCAGAATGCGGGAATCCGGCTGGTGATTTCGCCCGATTTCCTTAAATCTTATCCTGACGGTGTGCTCTTTCTGAAGTCTTCTGCCGGTAAGCTTATGCACGGTTACTCCGAAAAGCGGGTGGCCTATTTCCAGCCGGGAAATGTAACATTGGTCCTATATGACGGCGGGAAGGACAAGTCATTGACGACTAAAAAATTAAAACCTAAACAGGTGCTTGTCTTAAGCGTGCAGGCCCCCTCTGCCGGAACCTCAGGCGCCGGCATCAGCATTGCCGTGGATACAGCTAAGGCTTGGGTGAGTGACAGATACGTCATCGGTGCCGGCTCCGGCAGTGCACCCACCGGAGGAGCATATAAGGACGCATTGAGCGTTTCTCAGGCGAAATCCGAGTTGGATGCGAAAGGCGTGTGGGTGTACGGCTATATTGTGGGTGGTGATTTGACTGCTTCATCAGTGTCATTCGACGAGCCGTTTGAATCTGAATCGAATATAGCCATCGCAGGCAGGACCACTGTCTATGACAAGGAGTCCTGTATGTCAGTCCAATTGTTGAAAGGCAAGGTCCGGGATGCATTGAACCTTGTTTCAAACCCATCAAACCTGAAAAGAAAAGTGTTCCTGAAGGGCGACATCGTGGAATCGTATTTCGGTATTCCGGGTGTGAAGAACATTTCTGAATGCGTGATTGAATAGGTAATCCATAAGTAACCTTCAAAAAATATTTGTAAACTTATGCGAGTTTACTATCTTTGCAGTCGCATCCGGAGAACGGATGCAATGCGGAAATAGCTCAGCTGGTAGAGCGTTGGCTTCCCAAGCCGAAGGTCGCGGGTTCGAGTCCCGTTTTCCGCTCCACGAACAACAAATAGTATATAATAATATTAGTATATAATAATATGTTCTGAAAGTTATAACACCTTCAATCGACGGAAGTTTGTTATGACTTTCGGTTTGCTTTATATGGCCTCCTTACCATTGCCAGAGTTATGCTTTCTCGCAAAAAAATGATTTAATACTTTTGAAATTATCAAGTTTTTGCTATTTTTGCTTTCGAAACGATTGTAATACCAAATTGAAACGTTACAAAACAAAAACAATAACTATTATCACATACAATGAAAATAATACGAGTGTGGGCTTCCATCATCGTTTTTCTTGCTGCTTTTGCGTTCGCATCATGCAGCAAGACGGAAAATGATGGGGGGGGCGAGATTGATGTACAGTTCCGTGTGCCGGAAACTGTAGAACTTGAATACAGCGCTACAACTCTTGATTTCAGGGTGCAGTTCCAGAAGTCCCCGAAGGAGACCGACAAGATTGTGCTGAAAGATCCCGTAGGAGTCGAACATACCTGCGACATCGTATCTGTCAGCACGACCAAGTTTACAATCTCGCTTTACTCTGGAATGGTTTCTGGAAAGTATTCGGTGTCCATAAAGCGTGGGAATGCGGTCAAGCTTATGGGCGAGATGTTGGTGTCCATTTACGGTGACGGAGTGGAACCTGCTGACGGATCTACCGTTTACGGAAAGATCTCATGCAATGGTGTCGGTGTTCCTGATGTAGTCGTATCTGATGGCTATGAGGTGGTGAAGACTGATGCTGACGGAGTGTATCAGATGACGTCGGCAAAGTATCTGAAATATGTGTTCATGTCCGTTCCGAGCGGATATGAGCCGGCTGTAAATGGCATATTGCCGAAGATTCACAGCGCATTGACATCTTCTGCGAAAAAAGCTGAGCGCGTGGATTTCGTCTTGAACAAAGTGGAGGGCCAGGACAAGTACAAAGTCTTCTTCCTGGGAGATATGCATCTTGCCAACAGAAACAATGACAGGACTCAGTTCACTGAGTTTACCAATGACTGGAACACATATCGCGACAAGCATAAGTCCGAGAAGATGTATGCGATTACCCTCGGTGACATGACCTGGGACCTGTATTGGTACTCGAACCAGATGGAACTGAAAGACTATCTGGACCTTATAAACGACAGAGTGTCAGATATAATCATATACCATACAATGGGCAATCATGACAATGATATGCTCGCGACGAACGGTTATGATGCAAAACTTCCGTATGACAAAACCATTGCTCCTCAGTATTATTCCTTCAACATCGGAAAGGTGCATTATGTGGTGATTGACGACATTGACTGTACTGAATATGATGGAACATCTTCAAGAAGATATCACAAGAATCTGACACAGAATCAGTTGGATTGGCTCAAGAAGGACCTGGCGTATGTGAGCACATCTACCCCTATAGTATTGACGACTCATGCTCAGTTGTTCTATCCGTCAGAGAAAAACGTCTCCCGATTCGGGTACAGTTTCAGCAATGTGAGCGAACTGCTTGAGGTTCTGGATGGCTACAAAGTGCATGCTGTGACTGGGCACACTCACACGATTTTCAATGCACTTCCTGAAGATACCGCTTTACTTGGCGCGAAAAATCTGCAGGAACACAATGCCGGTGCGGTTTGCGCATCATGGTGGTGGTCTGCTTCATTGACCCCGGGAGTCCACATCAGTCTGGACGGAGCTCCGGGCGGCTACAGTATCTGGGATGTGGACGGTACTGATTTCAAGTGGAAATACAAGGCGACCGGAAAGAGTGAGGACTATCAGTTCCGCTCTTATGACCTGAACAATTTCAGCGTTTCATACGATGATGTACCTAAACTCAAGGACCTGGAGATGAAATTGGCGTTCTCAAAGTATGTTCGGGCATATCCTAAAAACACTGATAATGAGGTTCTTATCAATGTGTGGAACTGGAATCCGAAATGGACCCTCACAGTTACTGACGAGCATGGAAAGGACCTGAAATGGACCAGGACATTCGCATATGACCCGCTTCATATCAAGGCATTGACGATTCCTCGATTCAACAAGAACATAACCAAGGAGCCTTCTTTCATAACAGAAAAGGCAATGCCGCATTTCTTCAAGGTCAAGGCAGACAATGCCACGGATGACTTGACGATAACTGTAAAGGATGAATTCGGCAACGTCTATACTGAAAACATGGCGCGTCCGAAGGCATTCAATACCCTTACTGACTATACACAGTATTGATTCATAATGGATTGATACCATATAATACATACCAAAATACAAAATTTATGAGAACAGTCAAATTTCTTGCTGTTACGCTTCTGGTAGCATTTGTCACCTGCATAGGTGCCTTTGCCCAGAACAGGACGGTGTCCGGAAAAGTTCTGGACAACCAACAGCAACCTCTTATCGGAGCGGCGGTTCTGATTTCCGGCACAAGTACCGGTACAACGACTGACGTGAACGGTAGTTTCTCAATGTCGGTTCCTTCCGGGGATGTTGTCCTGGAGGTATCATCTCTCGGTTACATTACCAGAAAGGTGAGTGTTCCGGCAGCAAAGTCTTCTGTCAATGTCACACTTGATGAAGACAACATGACCTTGAACGAGACGGTCGTTGTAGGTTATGGTACTCAAAAGAAGGTGAACTTGACAGGCGCTATTTCAGTTGTAGATGACAAAGCCCTGAAGGACAGGTCATCCCACAACCTTGTCACCATGCTGCAGGGTTCTGTTCCTGGCCTGAACATCACGACTCAGTCAGGTAACCCTGGAAGTACCGGAAAACTGAACATCCGAGGATTTACTTCCATCAATGAAGCGAATCCTATCGTCCTCATTGACGGTGCGCTCGGAGACCTCGAAGATGTCAATCCTAATGATGTCGAGAGTATCTCCGTCATCAAGGACGCTGCTGCGGCAGCCGTTTACGGTGCTCGTGCAGCTTATGGAGTTATCCTCGTGACCACCAAGAAAGGAAGCTCGGATGACGGCAAAGCCAAGATCCGCTACAGCGGAAGATTCGGATGGGAAGAGCCGACCACTTCGACAGATTACGAGGACAGGGGATATTGGTCAGTCTATACTCTGGATACATTCTGGAAGACTCAGGCAGCCGGAACCCCTTATACGGGCTATACCGAGCATGACATGATGGAGCTTCTGGCCCGTGTCAATGACAAGACTGAGAATCCTGACCGCCCTTGGGTTGTCAAGGAAGTCCGCAACGGTAAAGAGCAGTGGATATATTACTGCAATACCGACTGGTATCACGAAATGTTCAGGGACAGACATCCTGTTCAGCAGCACAACATATCCGTCAGCGGCGGAACCAAGAACGTGAGGTATTTCATATCGGGCGGCTATGACAGGCAGACCGGTATCATGAAGGCTGCAGAGCCGGATGTATTCCAGAAATATAATCTCCGTGCCAAGATTGACGCCAAGCTGAACAAGATCATGTCATTGTCCAACAACACGTCATTCTACAATTCCAATTATTCTTGGATCGGTGTAGGAGATATTCAGGACGTGTTCCGCAACTTGCGCCACACTCCTGCCTCTTTCCCTCTCTTCAATCCGGACGGAACAGGCCTTTACAACAACCCTCTCATCATCGGCGGTAACTATAATGTAGCCAACGGTAGGCAGATTGTATTTGCGATGGGCAAGCACAAGAACTATGACAAGAAATTCAACTTCACCAATACCACGGAGCTTGTCATCAAGCCGGTGGACCATTTCAATGTGACTGCGAATTTCACCTACAGACGTGTAAACCGCAATGAGATGCACCGTACCGTAAACATACCATTTGGTGTCCGTCCTGGTGTTACCGATGCATATACTACAGGTGCCGGTTTGAATGAACTGGAAGAGCGTACAAGAAGGTATGACTATTATACCGGAAACATTTTCGGCACTTACGAAAATACCTTCAAGGATGCCCACAATCTCAAGGTTATGCTCGGTTTCAATGTCGAGACATACCAATACAAGAATGTGACGGCCAAAGGACAGAATCTTTCAGATGAGAATCTCAACGATTTTAACCTGGTATCTCCAGATGAGTCCGGTGCCATCATCACTACTCTTGCAGGGGGCCAGAGTGAATATGCTCTTGCAGGTTTCTTTGGAAGATTGAACTACGACTATAAAGGACGTTACCTCATCGAGGCTTCAGGCCGTTATGACGGTTCTTCCCGTTTTGCAAAAGGACATCGTTGGGGTCTGTTCCCGTCAGTGTCCGGAGGATGGCGTATCTCTGAAGAGCCTTTCTTTGCTCCTGCAAGAGATATCGTGAACAACCTCAAGCTCCGTGCTTCCTTCGGTTCTCTCGGTAATCAGAATGTCTCCGATTATTCTTACATGAGAACCATCTCACAGCAGGCATTCTCTGCATTTACCTTCGGAGAGGGATCTACCAATGCAAACTATTCTGGTATTTCAGCTCCGAACTCATCAGAACTTACTTGGGAAACCACTCAGCAGTACAATGTCGGATTGGATGCATCATTGTTCAACGGCAGACTTGATTTCACAGCTGAGGCTTACATCAGGGACACCAAGAACATGCTTGTCCAGGGCAATGCTCTGCCGAGCGTATATGGAGCAGCTGCCCCTAAGGAGAATTCGGCTGATTTGAGAACTCGCGGTTATGAGATTTCCGTAGGTTGGAGAGATTCATTCAAGCTTGCAGGCAAGCCGTTCAATTACAGCGTAAGGGCTTCTCTCAGTGACTACGATTCACATATTACCAGATATGCAAACAACCCGGACAAGCGTCTGAATGACTACTATGTAGGACAGCGTATCGGTGATGTCTGGGGCTTCGTAGTGGATGGTCTGTTCAAGACTGATGAAGAGGCAAAGGACTATCAGGCAAATGTCTGTGATGCATTGACATATGTAGGAACAAACCGTATGCAGGGCGGATTCCTTGCAGGTGACCTCAGATATGTCGATCTCGACAATGACCATTCCGGTGAGGGTGGAATCAATAAGATTACTCTCGGAAAGAACACTGCTGATGATCCTGGTGACCGTAAGATTCTGGGTAATTCCCTTCCGAGCATGCAGTACGGTTTCAATCTGGCTTTTGACTGGATGGGCTTTGACGTGAGCGCGTTCTTCCAGGGAACAGGTACACATTACTGGTATCCTGCAGGAATGAACATCGCATTCTGGGGATCATATTCCTATGCATATTGCGCTGCATTCATGCCTCGTGATTTCATCAAGACCGTATGGTCTGAAGAGAATCCTGACGCCTATTTCCCGAGAGCGCGAGTCTATTCATCCACTGGTGGTGAACTTGCTCCTGTAAACAGCCGTTACATCCAGAATGTCCGTTATCTGAGATTCAAGAATCTGACTGTGGGCTATACTGTCCCTCAGAGACTTACCCAGAAGATCCATCTGGATAAAGTACGCTTCTATTTCTCTGGAGAGAACCTTGCATACTGGTCTCCAATTAAGAAATATACCAAGTACTTGGATCCTGAGTCTTCTTATCGTAGAGCATCGAGCGATAAAGACAAGTCTTCTACTACCGGCATATACAAAAACAGCGATAATAAAGATGCTGTTGCTTATCCTTGGCAGAAGACACTTATGTTCGGTGTTGATATTACATTCTAATGCGGGAGGACAGATCAATGAAAAAATATATATTTCCAATAATTGCTATTGTTCTCGGGTGCTCTTCTTGTGACAGTTTCTTGGAGAAGACCCCTAAGGACAGACTTGTTCCGGAAACATACTTCAAGACGGAAAACGACCTTAAGATGTTTTCCAACTCGTTCTATGACAATCTTTTAGATAAGACTCCATATGACGAACAGTCTGATGTGATGTTCGAGAAGGGAACAATATCAGATGAACTGCTCGGCGGTACTGCCCGTGAAGTTCCACAGGCAGCTGCTTCAGGAGGATGGTCATGGGGACAGCTGCGTAAGATCAATACGATGCTGGGCCATATGGATCAGTGCACAGATGCTGAAGTGGCTAAACAATATACTGGCCTGGCAAAATTCTTCAGAACTCAGTTCTATTTCCGGAAAGTCATGAGATTCGGAGATGTGCCATGGTATGACAAGGAACTTGGCTCCCGTGACTCCAGTCTGTATAAGGCCAGAGATTCCCGTGAGCTGGTTATGAGCAACATGTTGAATGACATTGATGACGCCATTGAAAGTCTTCCTTCAGGAAAGAGCGTTTACCGTGTAAACAAATGGGCTGCTCTTATGCTCAAGGCCCAGTTCTGTCTCTATGAAGGTACTTTCAGAAAATACCACAACGTCACTTTGCCGGGACATTCTGCTGAGGACTATTTGAAACTCGCTTATCAGGCTGCTGAGCAAGTTATGAATTCCGGAGTATATTCTTTGGCTTCTGACTATCATGAACTGTTCAGGGAACCTGATGCTGACCAGAATGAGTATATCCTTGCCATCAGAATGGAACAGTCTATCGGCTGTACTCATAGCGCAACAAGTTATGTTGCCATGAATACAGGTGGTAACCCTGGTTTTTCAAAGAAGTTCATTGACAGTTTCTTGATGAAAGACGGCACCAGATATACGGACAAGCCGGATTGGGAAACCAAGCTGTTCGTGGAAGAAGTGGCTGACAGGGACCCGCGTTTGGGTATGATCATCAGGCTTCCTCAGAGTATCCGTGTGAACTCCAAGAAGACTATTTATGGTCCTGAACTTACGATGACCTCTACAGGATTCCAGCTTGAGAAGTTCGTGATGGATCCTCAGTATGAAACTGCTGAGCGTGCAAATATGTCCTTCAATGATATTCCAGTATATCGTTTGGCAGAAGCATATCTGATGTTTGCAGAGGCCAAGGCCGAACTGAATATCCTCACTCAGGAGGATGTTGACAATTCCATCAACAAGCTCCGTGACCGCGTAGGTATGCCTCATCTTGTGTTGGCAGGTCTTACAGTCGATCCGTTCCTGACTTCTGAGACTTATGGCTATCAGAACCTTGCCAAGCTTAATCCTTCTAATCTCGCGCAGATTCTTGAAGTCCGTCGTGAAAGGACTATCGAGATGGCTCTTGAGGGAAGAAGATGGAATGATATCGTAAGATGGAAAGAAGGCGCAACTTGGACGGAACCGCTTTACGGTATGTATTTCCCTGGACCTGGCGCATATGATTTGACAGGTGACGGCAATGCAGACGTTTATCTTTATGCTACAGCGAAGGTTGACAATGCAGTAAAGAAGCAATATGGTGATAACTTTACATATCTCCAGATTCAGGAAATCGAAATTGACGGAAAATATGTTCCATATTCAGGCGGTATAATTTTGAGCGAGGGTACCAAGGGCTATGTTGCCATGCATTATAAGAAGGCACGTGCCTTTGATGAAAGTAGGGATTATCTTTACCCGATTCCAAGTGGAGATCGTCAACTTAATCCTAACCTGACTCAGAATAACGGTTGGGCTGATGGTCTGGACTTCTAGTGCCAATGTGACAAATTAATCTGGATCATTAAATTAGATTGTTATGAAAATTATAAATAACTTATTTAGAATCAGTGCGATTTTGCTGCTGGCTTCTCCTTTTACAAGCTGTAAAGAGGAAGAGTTGGTCAAGCCTAGTGCATTGCTGACGGAATCCAGCTTGACATTTGAGGCCAAGGCCGAAGAGTCACAGTCTTTCAGGATAGCATCGGATTCTGATTGGATGATAGACGTGGACGAGCCATGGATAACCGTGGATCCGATGTCCGGTTCCAATACAATGGATGTCAATGTCACTGTAGAGGACAACTATACCGGCGGAGTGATGAATGCTCCCCGCCAGGGGCTCATTACGATTATGAACAAGCGTGGTTATAAGGTAACCACTACCATTTATCAGAATGGCGATACCTATCTTGGTGCGCCGGAAGTTAGTGTTGCCAAGGTAGCTGATCTTGATTCTGCTTCAAGGGCTAAGGTGCTCAGTGCTACTGTCGCGGCTGTCTCTACCACTGGATTCGTGGTTACAGATGGTACTGTGAACATGTTCGTTGATGGAAAAGCAGAGGTTAAAGCCGGTGATGTCGTGGATTTCAATGGCAAGACAAGCAAAATCAGCGGAATCCCGTCTTTTGTGCTTGATCAGGTAGAAGTAAAGTCCACAGCAGAAGTGACTTATCCTACGCCGGTGGCTATTGACAAAGCTCCGTCCGTGCTTCCTGATAAGGTTACATACGTGAAACTGACAGGAACTCTTATAGGTTCGACTCTTCGTTTTGCAGACAAAACCACATGTTCGCTTCTTGTTCCTGCTGATGCTGAGTCCTTCAATAAGGTCAATACTCATAAGGTGGACGTGCTTGCGTACTACATCGGTGTTATCAAGAAGGATGTCACAGTAGTTCCTGTTTCATTCGTGGATAACGGACAGGATGAAAGTGTAGGCGTAAAACTTCCTTTCAGAGATGATTTCTCTTGGCTTGCTCCATATATTGATGCTGCCAATTCCAAATTGTCTGAAGATAAAAAGATTTCAGACTGCGTTGGTGCGGTAACATCTTCTGCTGACGGATGTGCAAACCTCTATACGACTCTTGCGGATAATGGCTGTGATGTTCTTGGTGAACTCAGATCAAGAGGATATACTGATCTGAATCCTTCATTCAAGACAATTTATCTTCAGGATGCATATTTCAAATTTGGTGCTAACAAAAAACAGTCAGGATTGACTTTGCCTCTCTTTAGATTGGATGGCGAACAGGATATCGTGGTCTCATTCAAATGGTGTTCACAGATGCAGGGTGACGGTAATATTGACAAGACTCAGCTTGTTCTGGAAATTGATGGCCCAGGTAAAGTTGAGCCGGCGTCCAAATCAGACAAGATAAGCGAACCTGTTTCTCATTCTCAGAGTTCAGGCAAGATGTTCTGGCAGGATGCCATGTTTACAATCAAGGGCGCTACGACTGCAACTGCAATATCATTCCATCCTTCAGTGTTCGGACATGCCGGTGCTCAGGAGTCCGGCTACTACAGATATTATGTAGATGATATCGAGGTAATGCTTGCCTCTGAGGCCGTCAAGGCCAATATCAATGTTGAAGGACTTGATTCTGACCTCATTACATTCGAGGGGACACCTGAGGCTCCTTATACATTCAAGGTGTCATCGGATGTTGACTTCAATGTTTCTGCAAGTGCCAACTGGCTTCATATTGAGAATGGCTCCGGACTTGCAGGTGAGACCAAGACGGTCAGTGTTACTTGTGATCCTAGTGAACTCAGCGTCTTGAGAAAGGGTGAGATTACCATCAAATCAGGTGTGACATCCAGGAAGATTCAGGTCGTGCAGTCCGCTGCAGGACAGGAACTTGATCCGTTCATCAGTATTGTCGGCGGAAATAAGGTCACAGTTCCTGCCACTGAAACCGCAGTGGCTGTGAAGATTCAGGCCAATGTTCCTTTCAAATATGACTGTGATGTCGATTGGATTCTTCCTGCTGCAAAGACTTCTGCATCGGTTACCGTTAAGGAAGGTGCATTTACGGTTGCGGCAAATCCTGGAGCAGAGCGTACCGCACATATCAGATTCTTCAATGAGCAGTACGGTATCGAATCTGTTTGCACTGTGAAACAGCTTTCTGACCATGCGGCTCTTCCTGTAAAATGGACTTTGAGATCATCTTGCAATTTCACTTCGACATGGCCGTTTGCCAACACTCCTGGTGTCTCCACCGCCGAGGGCAAAAATGGATATATGAATTCTACTACCGGTGTAGGAACCATTTGGTTCAACAATGCCAACGGTGTCGCTAATGACACGAATAAGAAGTGCATGCTTGATGTCAGCGATGAAAGTCCTCGAGTAACTGGTGTTTGGATTGGTGACTATTGCCAGTTCAAGGTGCCTGGAAAGGTTGATAAGGGCAGGAAAGTTCGCATCTCGTTTGAGACACGTGTTTCAGCTACTCATCCGAAATACTGGAGGCTTCAGTATCTTGACGGAGAGACATGGAAAGATGCTTGCAATACCAAGACCGTTAATGTTGATGGCGAAGGCGAAGTCGTCTATACTCATACCATGGCGTCAGATGGAAAGACAAATATTCAGGTAGATGCGACTGTGACTTATGGTGCTATTACTGACAATGTGATTTTCCGTTTCATCTGCCAGACTGCAATGCAGGCCAATGGAAAAGGCTGTCTGAAGGCTCCGAACGGTGGTTCATGGCGTCTTTCTGTAACTAATAAGGCAGATGACGATCAGTGGCAGCCGACTATTCAGTATGCTGACTAAGTATCCTTATAAATAGTATCATTAAGGTCGGACGGGGATTCCTCTCGCCCGACCTTTTTATATTCTGCAAAATTATTGCTAAATTTGCAGACTGTACTTAAAACCAGAAAAATGGCGAATTATACAATAGCTGAAGTCGTCGGGAGAAGAATGCTGAAGAAGTTCATCAAGTTTCCTGACGAATTGTACAAGGATTGTGAGCAATATGTTCCGGCTCTTCATTCTGATCAGGTGTTCAGCCTGACGAAAGATCCTGCGTTGGATTATTGCAAGCACAAGTTGTGGCTGGCGTTCGACGGAAAGAAAATCGTGGGGCGCATATGCGCTATGATAAATCCGCGTTACAATGAATTGTATGACAAGAAAAGAGCGCGTTTCGGATGGTTTGACACGATCAATGACATTGACGTTGCCCGTCTTCTGCTCGGAACGGCTGAAGCCTGGGCCCGCGAGAATGACATGACCGAGGTACACGGGCCATTGTATTACAATACTTTGGGAAAGCAGGGCATGCTGGTCGAGGGTTTTGAGAACATTCCTCCGTTCAACTGTCTGTATAACTTCCCGTATTACAATGACTTGGTGACGGCTCTCGGGTACGAGAAGGAGTGTGACTGGCTTCAGTACAAGATGAATGCCTCACAGGGTGTTCAGGACAAGGTGAGCAGAATTGCAGGAATGCTCAAGGAAAGGTATAACCTGCACGACGGCAAAATCGACAACCTGAAGAAGGACAAGAAGATGGTGGACTATTTCTTCAAGGTTTACAATGAGAGCTTTGCGGCTGCGGTATATAATTTCATTCCGTTCACGCAGAAAGAAATCGACCACGAGGCGAAAGTGTCAATGCCGTTCATTTCAGACAAGGTGAGCAGCATCGTCCTGGATGAGAACAATGAACTTGTGGCTTTCGGAATCGCGTTCCCGACCATCTCGAAGGCGTTGCAGAAGGCGAGAGGCCGCCTGTTCCCGTTCGGCTGGTTCCATCTGCTCAAGGCAATGCACAATTATGAATGTGTGGACCTTATGCTCAACGGGGCAGTGCCGCAGTGGCAGAACAAGGGTGTAAGCTCCATCTACCATTGCTCGATGGCTGAAAAGTACAAGAAAGTCGGGACAATGTGGGCGATTTCCAATCCTCAGATTGAGACGAACAGTGCGGTGAACGTCTGGGGCAAGTACGAACATGAGCTTTACATGCGCAGGCGTTGCTATGTCAAAGCGCTGTAAACCAATGTGGTTGATGGTTTAATACGAAATTGAAGACAACAACAATATATGGCAGAGAAGAATACATTGCTGGAAAAGGTCCTGAGCCTTCAGGACAAATTCATTTCTCTTCAGGACCAGCTTTCGGATCCGGCTGTGATGTCGGACATGAAGAAATATGTTCAGCTGAACAAGGATTACAAGGAACTGGAGCCTATCATCAAGGCAGGACAGGAATACAAGAGAATGGTGGATGAACTCGCTTCCGCCAAGGATATCATGGCCAATGAGAAGGATGACGATCTCAAGGAGATGGCAAGAGAGGAAATTGCCGAGATTGAGCCGAAGCTTCCTGACATGGAGCAGAACATCAAGCTGCTTCTCATTCCTTCGGATCCTGATGACAGCAAGAATGCGATGGTCGAAATCCGTGGCGGTACAGGTGGCGATGAGGCTGCCATATTCGCAGGTGACTTGTTCAGGATGTATTCGAAGTTTGCTGAGCGCAAGGGCTGGAAGCTCGAGGTTTCGGACCAGGCTCCGGGCACTTCAGGCGGTTTCAAGCAGATTGTGTTCAAGCTTTCGTGCGCTGACGGTGTTTACGGGACAATGAAATACGAGTCAGGTGTGCATCGTGTGCAGAGGGTGCCTCAGACGGAGACTCAGGGACGTATCCAGACTTCTGCCGCATCAGTGGCTGTCTTCCCGGAGGCTGACGAGTTCGACATTGATCTGGATATGAATGATATCCGCAAGGATACCTACTGTTCTTCTGGTCCTGGCGGACAGGGTGTGAACACGACGTATTCTGCTGTCCGACTGACACATATCCCGTCAGGAATTGTGGTTCAATGTCAGGAGGAACGTTCGCAGCTCAAGAACTTCGACAGGGCATTGGAAGAGCTCCGTACCCGTCTGTACAATATGGAGCACCAGAAATATCTGGACGGTATCGCAGCCAAGCGTAAGACGATGGTATCGACGGGCGACCGTTCCGCCAAGATCAGAACGTACAATTATCCGCAGTCCCGCGTCACGGACCACCGTATCAACTGGTCAATGTACAATCTCCCGGCCTTCATGGACGGTGATATCCAGGAATGTATCGACCAGCTCCAGATAGCCGAGAACGCCGAACGCCTCAAAGCCGCCGGCGACGACGAATAATCCTGATCTCCCCCTTGAATAGGGGAATCTGGGGGATTAACAAGGCATCATCAGATGCCGGGCCGGAGCTGGCGGGCAGGGAAGCCCTGCGGCGATGGAAAGCCCGAAGGCCCTGACCGCCCCCTTGAAAAGGGGGTTGGGGGGATTAAAAAGGATTAACAAGTCGTCATCAGACGACCGGCCGGGTCCGGGTATTTGCGAGAGCAAATACGTAGAGGACGCAAAGGCCGCACGGAGTGTCAGGGTTTGGGACAGAGTCCCAATAAAATATATAGTGTATTCTAGGAAACCACTTAAAAAACAAGAATAATGAACAAAAAAGTATCAGTAGTGTTCATGCTGATGGCCATACTCTTTTCAGTATGCCTCATCGCATCCAACCTCTTCGCTACCAAAGTATTCGCTATCGGTAGCATCACACTGCCGGGCGCAGTGATCATTTTCCCTATTTCTTACATCCTCAACGACTGCTTTGCAGAAGTCTGGGGCTATCGTAAGGCCAGACTCGTAATCTGGACAGCCTTTGCCATGAACTTCTTCGTCGCATTGGTCGGTCAGATCGTCGCATGGCTGCCTGCCGCTTCCTTCTGGGACGGCGGAGAGCATTTCAATTACGTATTCAGCATGGCCCCGCGAGTAGCTTTCGCCTCATTGCTCGCCTTCCTCGCCGGCTCCACGATGAATGCATTCGTGATGAGCAAGATGAAGATAGCATCCAAAGGCAAAGGCTTCTCAGTCAGGGCAATACTCTCCTCCATAGCAGGTGAAGGCCTTGATTCATTGATCTTCATGCCGATAGTCTTCTGGGGTGCAGACATCAAGTCATTGGCAGCAATGATGCTGGCGCAGGTCTCATTCAAAGTATGTTACGAGATAGTCATACTTCCTGTGACCGTGCAGGTTGTCAAAGCCCTCAAGCGCTACGAAGGAATCGACACATTCGACGAAAACATTTCATACAATCCGTTTAAGATTGCAGACATCTGATATTATGAACAATAACGAAAGAGAACAAGAAGGTCTCAAGTCCCTTGGCCGCAAGACCGAATACAGAATGGACTACGCACCGGAGGTACTGGAGACATTCGAAAACAAGCATCAGGGCAATGACTACTGGGTGCGTTTCAACTGCCCGGAGTTCACCACCCTATGTCCGATTACAGGACAGCCGGACTTCGCGGAGCTCCGCATCAGCTATATCCCTGACGTCAAGATGGTTGAAAGCAAGAGTCTCAAACTCTATCTTTTCAGCTTCAGAAACCACGGAGACTTCCACGAGGACTGCGTAAACATAATCATGAAGGACCTCATCAAACTGATGAATCCCAAATATATCGAGGTTACCGGTCTCTTCACCCCACGTGGCGGCATCTCCATCTACCCCTACGCCAACTACGGCCGTCCGGGCACCATGTACGAGAAACTGGCCGAACAGCGTTTCGCCACACACGAATAGTTGCGCACCACGTAAAGCATTAAGTATCAATAATATAGCCATTTTCAGAGTTGCCAAAATCCCAACTCTGAAAATGGCTTAATCGTTGATATTCAGTGAGTTACGCGTTGCGCCCGCCGTTATAAGCCTGCTTCTGGTATATAATACTCAGTACTTACTTGTAAGAGCAGAGTAAGGTGATAGGGTAGTGGTCGGAAATGTACTTCACGCCATAATCCTCTGTGGCAATGTGATATCTGTCGGCATTGACATTGCCCACGAAGAAGATGTGGTCAATCACTGACTGTTTCGTCTCGCCGAAACCATTGAAAGTCCTTCCGCTTTCAGTCTTCTTCGCCAATGTCCTGGCATCTCCCATCGCAGCTCTGACCGGCGCAAGTTCAGTAGAATTCAGCGTACAGTTGAAATCCGCAACGAGGAAAATAGGAACGGAACTTTTCGACAGATCTGCAATCCCCGTAAGCTCCTTGATCTTTGAAATTGTCAATGCACTTGATTTCGTCCTGGCTTCCACGCTGATGTGGTCGAAATGAGTGGCGAAGAACCAGACAATCTGATTGTTATGAAGCTTGTCCGCAACTTTCGTCCATACCACGACCCTGCGTTTTGCACTGTTCCATGAAGAATATGTGCCGTCTTCATTCTTTTCAGGAAGCTTGTCCGGCGTATCTGCAAGCCAGAAAAATCCCTTGTCCTTCAGCTCGAAACGGCCTTTCTTGTAAAGGATTCCGATACCTTCGCCTGAGCCGCTGCTGATGCCCTTTCCGGTATCACGGTCAATGTCATAATATCCGTAAGTACCAGATAGTTTGTATGCAAAATCCTGAGACTGAGTGGCTTTGACCTCCTGCAGACCGAGAAAGTCCGGACTGGTGGTTTCAATGAACTTGAACACGGCATCCTTCCTCACAGACCACGGATAGGTATCCGTAGTATTGAAGTATCTGATATTGAAAGAGCCTGCAAGCAAGGTCTTTCCGTTCCCTTCAGGAATTACTTCCTCCTCCTGGTCTTTGTCATTTTTGACATAATGCCGCTCAGGCTCAGCCTTGCAGGCTGAAAAAGCAAGCAAGGCTGAAAGAGCGATCAATGAAATTCTGTATTTCATAAATTGTTGGACAATAATATATTAGTATAACACACAAGTCTTTGACGGATTTCCACCGAGCTGTGACCAGCCTGCAGCATGACTCGTCGCCGAACCCTTGACAGCGAACAATGTCGGTTTCCCGTCCTTCATGCCGGTACAGTAGATGGTTCCGTCAATGCTGATGGTAGGGGATGACCTCATATCTGTAGCAAGCTGGATTTCAGCCACTTTATTGCCATCTGCAGGCGAGAGTTTCACGAGTTTGCCGAGAGCGTAGTCATTGTAATAGACGTAATTCTCATTGTCAACAGCCGCAGAACCTGCGATATCGCCGTCAGCAAAAGATTCCCACTTCAACTGACCGTCAGGACTTACGGCAGTAACCCTTGCCTTGTCATTACCATTGACACCTGTAGTTACATAAATTGTTCCATCCGCACCGCAGACGACACCCTGGGCATTGTATCTGACAAGTTTACCGTTGATTGGAGTAACCCAGTCAGGCTCGAATGCAGTGGTGGCATCCTTTACATACTTGTTGGTGTCATAGCAGTAGAGGACGCTGCTTGAACTCACTCTGTTGGTTCTGTTGGTATAGAGTATATATACCTTTCCGTCAGCTGACGTGGCCATCTGGCCGGAGTCGCCGGTCTCCAGAGTCTTGCTGTTGTTATATCCGAGAGCCTTATTGTGCTGGTTGTTGGCATTGCCGTAATACTTCCATTTGCTGCCCTCGCGGAAATAGATTCTCGAACCGTACTTGTCGTTGCAGTGGGTGATGAAAGTACCATTCTTGAATCCGACGGAGCCACCATAGTTGCCCTGCTTTACCTGCAGGCTTTCCGCAAACGAGCCGTCAGCGATATTGAGGGCATGTCCGTTGTCCTGGTCTCCGTAAGCTTCCCAGATGGCCGGATAATCGGTCTTTGTCGGATTTGCCTTGGTGGTCAGGATGACCTGTCCGAGGTCCTCGAAAATAACCGGAATGACTGCGATGTACCGCGCATTTCCGTAGTCGAAATACCAGTTCTGTTTGCCGTTCGGTGCGATAGAGTAAACGCCTGAACTGTAAGTGCCTACGACCTTCGCGTCCCTTTCGTTATATGCCAATGCGATATAGATGTTGCCCTTGGAATCCACTGAAGGCGTGCAGGAATTACCGTTCTTGGTGCCGTCCTTGCAGTACGGACTCGGGTTGTGCGCGGTGGCGTCGAATGTCCAGAGCGATGCTCCGTCCTTGCTGAATGCTGCGAGATGATATCCTGATGAGAATGCATAGACAGTGTTTCCGTCCGGGCTCACAGCCGGAGACGAGAACTTGATATATGCCTCAGGGTCACTCTCGTAAGGCTTGGCCCAGAGCAATTCAAGACTATAGGCACTCTTGTCCACGTGGATCACCACGCTCTTGGTGGTCTTCTTCTTCATGTTGTCAGTAACCGTGAGGCTCACCTGTATGTCACCGAACTCCACGAAAGTGAATTTCGGGTTCTGCTCATTGACAGGAGTGGCTCCGAATTTCCATTCCCAGGCTACGATCGAGCCGTCAGGGTCGGAGGACTTGTCGGTGAACTGTACGGCATCTCCGGCACGGATTCCGCTTTCCGGACTCCAGCTGAAATCAGCGACCGGAGCCTTGTTCGTATCCTGGACTTTCACCTTTTTCACCTTTACGTCGGAAATGTTGTCCACGTCCGCCACCACGGTCAGTCTGATTTCATATTCGCCCGTCTTGTCGAAAGAAATGGGCTCCTGAGGCTGGTGTCCCCATACCTTATTGCCGTCCCACTCCCATTTGCTCGCCATCACGTATGCGTTCTCGGCATAAGACGTGTTGGTGAGCTTGATGTCCTCATAGAGCTCATACACGTCCTTGTCCGTAGTGAAGTCAGCGTGTATCTTGACTTCATTCTTCTGACAGCCCGCCAGCATTGACAATGCCGCAGCTGCCGTCAATATCTTGTTCATTGTTTTCATTGCTCTGCTCCTTTATTTGTCCCATCCCGGATTCTGCTTCAGATTAGGATTCTTCTGAATGACGATTTCCGGAATCGGATAAATGTACATATTGTCGTTCCAGACACGGCTTATCTCATAATTGAGACGGTATCCGCCCTTGGTGTCATCAGCGAGTTTGACCACCTTCAGATTGTCGCCCGTGTACATGGCAATGCTCTTGTAAGGCCCGCTGTACTTGCTGTCCTCAGTCACGAAAACATCATTGGTACCGTCACCGTTGAGGTCGAGAGGCGTGTTGAGCGCAGGAATGTAGATGCCGTCCCAGGCCGCTGTCTCCCAGAGCTTTCCGCAAGCCCAGCGTTTCAGGTCATTGAGCCTGAGCCCTTCGAGTATCAATTCGATTTCGCGTTCGCGTCTGACTTCAAGTATAACCGGGTCGGTCACGCCGGTGTAGATGGACATCATATATGGGTCAGCCGTGGTCGGTTTCTTGTCCAGCCCGCCTGTGATGCCTGCCCTGCCGCGCAGTGCGCCGATGGTCTTCTCCCAGTCGGCATCTGTCAATGTCCCGAGTTCGGCTTTGGCCTCGGCGTAGTTCAGAAGCACTTCCGCATAACGTGCAATAGGGACATCATTGTAGTTGGTCCTTCCGCCGTCGAACGAGATGTCGTCCATTACGTACTTGGTGAACTGATAGCCGGTAAGCGAATGGCCTGTCATATTGGCCGGAGTCGGAACGAATACGCCTTCCTTGTCCTTGCAGGTGTAGTCTGCACCCCTGATGGTCTGGTTCAGGCGGTAGTCTCTTCCTGAGGTCTCCTCTGCAAATGTCTTGTAGGTGTCGCCCTTCTTGTCATTGTACGGAGTACCGTCCAGATTCAGATAGGTCTTCGCAAATGCGTGGGTCATGCACAGGTGCGGACCATATGTGGACGAATTGTAATACCAGTTGGCCTCACCGAGCTGAAGAACAGGATCGAGCGCGAGGGAGAGCATGACTTCCTGAGAGACAGCGTTGTCACTGATGAAAAGCTCGCGATAGGAGCCGCGTCCATTCGCATAAGGAGTTCCCGTGTATAGTCTGTAAGGGCCTTTTTCAATGATTTCCTGAGCGGCGTCGGCGGCCTGGCGGTAAAGCTCTTCCGCAGTGATCTTGCAGTCCTTCAGGTAATCCTTTCCGTACTTGCTTCCAGTGGCGTGATACTTTCTGAAAGAAGCTTCGAAAAGGCAGACCCTTGATTTGAAGAACAATGCAGTCCACCTGTTCACTCTGTTGGAGTTAGGAGTTATCTTGTCCTCGGTGATGTTAGCTGCAGCGAAGTCGAGATCCTCAATCATCTTGCTGATGATCACGTCCCTGCTGTCCTGAGTTTTGTAAAGTTCAGGGCTGTCCGGCTCCAGAGGAATGTCGATCCACGGAACTGCCCCGTACTGCACGAGTTTGTTGAAATACAGGTAGGCTCTGAAAAGTCTGGCGATACCGCTGTAGTTGTTGCGGATCGGCTCGCTCACATTGGATGAAGTGTTGTATTTGAGGAAATAGTTCACATTACGGATGCTGCTCCAGCTCCATGATGTGGATGTGTTGGTAGTGTATGCGCCCACTTCATATGTGCCTGTGGCATTTTTGGCCGCATTGTCCATAGTGATGTTCTGCTTGTGGGCATTGTCATAGTCCGGAAGGTACTCGTAGAACCCGTTGGTATAGGTCAGAAGACCGGTTTCCGAACCGAAAATCATGTCTCTGCCGGCTTTGGCTTTCGGCTGTTCAGCCAAGTCGCAGGAAACGACGAGGACTGAGGCGGAAAGAATCAGCGCTATAATATTGTTTTTCATAATCTTGCCTGATTAAAATGTAAGATTGATACCGAAACTGTAGGAACGCATTGTCGGATAGTTGTATCCGTCTCCGGTGCTGTCCAGAACAGAGTCGGTTCCGTAAATGTTGGCGGTAACGTCAATGTCCCTCGTGTGTCTGTACATCGGTGACCATGTCCAGAGGTTCTCTCCTGAGAAGAATACGCTTATCTTCTTCATCTTGATGGCCTTTGTCCATTTTTCCGGAAGTGTATATCCGACCTGGACATTCTTGAGTCTGATATAGGAAACATCCATCAGATACCTTGTATTGGCATTGTTGGTTCCCTTGTAGAAAGGAGCGTAGTAGCCGGTGTATCTCGGGAGATATGCATCAGGGTTGTCTTCTGTCCAGTAGTTTCCTACATGCCACTTAGGCATCTGGCCGTAAGGACGGTTATACTGTCCCCAGAGGGTCGAGGACTCGTTTGAAGGGTACCAGTCCTGCTTGCCCACGCCCTGGAAGAATGCGCTGAGCGTAATGCCGTTCCATTCGAAATCGAAACCGAAGCTGTAGATGTATCTCGGCTCTGCATTACCGATGATCTTGCGGTCGCCCGGATCATCTACCGTGTTCTGTCCTCTGTCAATGTAGCCGTTGCCGTTGAGGTCTTCAAACTTGATGTCACCAGGGTAGAGCTTGTAGGTTTTGGAAGTCTGCATGAGCGGGTTGTAGTACTTCTGTCCTGCCTCACGTGCCTTGGCTTCTGCAACATCGATTTCTGCCTGGTTCTGCCAGAGCCCGTTGGAAACGAAGCCCCAGATTTCACCTATGCGCATTCCTTCATAATAATTGGTGTTGAGTGAAGAAGTCGAAAGCGACCTGGTGGCATTGTTGAACTTGTCAATGGTAGAAACATAGTCTGCAAGCGATGCCCTGACTGAGTAGTTGAACGGCTTGCCTGCAAGGTTGAAACTGTCATTCCATTTGATGATGAACTCGTAACCGTTTGTGGACATCTCCGCGAAGTTGCCCTTAGGAGAACTTGCACCGAACACGTCCGGCAGAGTAGGTCCGACCGTGTACATGTCCAATGTCTTTCGGCTGTACCAGTCCCCGTTGAAAGAGAGCCTTCCGCTGAGGAAACTCATGTCCAGACCGACGTCCAGAGTCTGTGCGGTTTCCCAGGTCAATGACTCAGGGATAGGTGAAGGTGCGCTTGTGTAACGTACCTTGCTTCCGTTGATGATACGTCCGTTGCTGAAGGAGAAGGTCTCGTCATAAGCGTAGTTGCCCACGTTGCTGTTTCCGAGCGAGCCGTATGAGGCTCTGACTTTCAGGTTCGTGACAGCGTTCTTGCTGACCTTGAACCAAGGCTCCTCTGTGATTCTCCAACCGACAGATACTGACGGGAAGAATGCCCAACGCTGTCTCTTAGGAAATTTGGAACTTCCGTCGTAACGTCCGTTCAATTCGATGAGATACCTGTCGTCAAAAGAGTAGTTCAGTCGGGCGAAAGCTCCTGCTGTGCGCCATTTGTACCAGTCACCTGTGACGCTCTTGTTGTCAATGCCCATCGCGAGGTTTATGTTCTCCACGTCAGGTGTCAGGAGGTCGTCATTGTATGCGTAGGTCTGTTTGTAGTACTGCTGTTCGTAGTTGTAGCCGACCAATGCCTTGAAATAATGTTTCCCGGCGAAGGTGTCCTCATATTCCACGAACTCATTGGTAGAGAGATAGCCGTAGTTCCTGAGTGTCTCGCTCATGTAGGATTGGGTTCCGGAAATGGTCTCCACCTGTCCTTCATATCTGGAGAATTCGCTTTTCACTTTCTTTACCGTGGTATTGAAATCGTGGTTGCGGTAGGTGAAATCAGCATTGACACGAAGCTTGTCCTCGAAGAATTTGGCTTGTGCGGAGAACGTGGTCTTGAGTTGTCTCTTGAGGTAGGTCCTGTTGCTGTGTCCGTAGAGGAAATCGCCGACAGAATATACTGCGGAGTGGGTCATGGTGCCGTCAGGGTTCCAGATCGGCGAGCAAGGGTGGCCTTCGTCCGCGATGTTTCTCCAGATGTTTCCGTTGCCTTCAGAGTAGGTCTGAGGCATGATGTATTTGGTCCAGGAGACGTCGGTGTTGTTGGAGATCTTCAGCCATGGCGTGATCTTGTATCCCATCTTCATGCGGCTGTTCAGGATCTTGTACGTTTCCGGGTTAGTCTGTGAGTCGAAGATACCGTTGTTGTCATAATATCTTCCGGAAACATAGTAGTCGAACTTGTCGTCAGAACCTGAGACTGACAGATTATGGGTCTGGCTGAACAGGTGGTCTTTGTAGATCATTCCTATATAGTCCGTTCCCTTAGGGTAGTACAGCCATCGTCCTGCGGTTCCGATGCTTCCGTCGCTGACCAGGACTTCGTAGTTTTCAGCCTCTGCTCTCTTCTTGTATTCTGCGAGCCAGGCGGTGGAGAACTCCATGGTCTTGTTGATTCCTGATGGATTGGAGAAGTTGTAGTTGTAATACGACTTGTAGAAATGGTCTGCCCAAGTGTAACCGTCTGATACGTAATCAGGTATCGAGGTTGGCTGCTCCACCGTGAAGTTAGCCTGGTAGGAGATCGTCGGCTTGCCTTTGGTAGCGCTCTTGGTGGTGATGAGTACCACTCCGTAAGGTGCGCGCGAACCGTAGATGGATGATGAGGCCGCGTCTTTCAGGACAGAGACCGACTCGATGTCGTTAGGGTTGAGAAGGCTCGGGTCGCCCTCCACGCCGTCGATAAGTACGAGTGCGCTTCCGCCCTGGCCGATGGATGTGGTACCTCGGATGTTGTAGGATGGTGAACTGTTAGGTCTTCCGTCGGTGAACTTGAGGTTGAGGTTAGGCACCTGTCCCTGAAGCATTTGGGTGATGTTGGCATTGGCCCTGCCCTCGAATGTCTCAGATCCGACCTGATCCACGGCTCCCGTGAGGTTGGCCTTTTTCTGCGTGCCGTAACCCACGACCACGATTTCGTTCAATGCGAGCGAGTCGTCTTTGAGCAACGCATTGAGTTGCGTCTTTCCGTTTACGTGGAGTTCAACGTCCTGATACCCTACGAAAGATACGACCAGTGTCGCGTCCGCAGGTACATTGGAGAGTGTGGCAGTACCGTCCGGGCCGGTAATCTGTCCGTTTGTAGTCCCTTTTACGAGTACGCTTGCTCCCGGCATAGCGCCCGTCTTGTCCGTGACCTTAACTGTCACAGTCAAGTCCTTGCCGATTGGGGCCTGTCCTTGCGCGAACGATATCGTCACGCATGAAGTCAGAGTCGCAATCGTCAGCAATAGTCTGGATAATAGGCTCATAATGTTATTGGATTAGTGTGTTGATCAGAATGTCATTTCAGTGTTATTGGTGTATATGTCGTCCTGTATCGTTTTAACCAATTACAAATATATGATTTTTTTTGCTTTCACTATCAATAAAATAAAAAATCTCACAACCCGAAAACCCGGATTGTGAGACTTCCATAAGTTATGATATCTGATTATTCCTTCGGTATCAGCGCGAAAGTTAGCTCACCCTTGCAGCAGAGCTTGCCTCCGACTTCAAGTTTGGCACTGCAGAAATACAGAGAACCTCTCTTTTCTATCAGCCTCGCCGTGATTTCGCATACGTCACCAGGCTTTACAGGATTCTTGAATCTGACCTTGTCAAGTCCTGCATACAGTGTAAGATGACCAGGAATATCGTCCTTTACAAGTATGGCGCAGCTCTGAGCCATGATTTCGCACTGAATTACACCAGGGACAATCGGATTGCCCGGAAAATGTCCTCTTGTGAAGAACTCGTCTTCCTTGATGGTGTATTTGCAATGGGCGATATTGTTTTCGTCCACTACGGCCTCATCTATGAGGAGCATCGGCTCCCTGTGGGGCAGGAACTTTTTAATATCTTCCTTGTTCATTATAAATTTAGGTTTTTAGTCGTCTGTTTTTAGTCCTCGTACTTTCTGAATGCCACACATGCATCGTGTCCGCCGAAACCGAAAGAGTCGGAGATGCCGATGGTGAGGTCAGTCTTGACAGCCGTGTTCGGCGTGTAGTCAAGATCGCACTCAGGGTCAGGAGTGTCGAGATTGATGGTAGGAGGTACAATGCCATTGATCAGAGCCAGGACGGTAGTGATGGCCTCTGCAGCTCCGGCTGCTCCGAACATGTGTCCCGTCATTGACTTGATGGAGCTGATGTGAGCCTTGTATGCATAGTCACCGAGCGCTACTTTGTATGCCTTGGTCTCTGCCACATCGTTCAGTTTGGTTCCGGTGCCATGGGCATTGATGTACATATTGTCCTTCTCCTTGTCGAAGCCTGCTTCCTCCAATGCGAGTTCGATACATTTTGCCTGAGTGGTTCCGTCCGGTCTCGGTGCAGTAGGATGGTAAGCGTCGCAAGTGTTGCCGTAGCCGACCATCTCAGCGATGATGTGGGCGCCGCGCTTCTTGGCGTGCTCAAGTTCCTCAAGAACCAGGATTCCTGCACCGTCGCCCATTACGAAACCTCCACGGTTGCCGTTGAACGGAAGAGATGCGTATTTAGGGTCTTCAGCACGGGAAAGTGCCTTTGCATTGGCAAAACCGGCGATTCCGAGAGGAATTGTCGCATTCTCACAGCCTCCTGCGATGATGGCGTCAGCATAACCGTGGCGGATAGCCCTGAATGCCTCACCGATATTGTTCGTAGAAGTGGCGCAAGCCGTAACTACGTCGATGCAAGGGCCTTCTGCGTGATGTTTTGTTGCAATGTGGCCTGCTGCAATGTTGGAAATCATCGTCGGGATGAAGAGCGGGGAAACCCACTGTCCTGACGGGTCGTCGATCATCTTGGCAGTCTCTCTGTACTGGATTTCGAATCCGCCGATGCCTGAGCCTACATAGACTCCGAGTCTGAACGGATCAATGTTCTTGCCTTCGCCTTCTGTCACCAGACCTGCCTGCTGCATTGCCTGATAAGCTGCTGCCACGCCGAACTGTGTGAAGAGGTCCTGTTTTCTGATGAACGGCTTGTCCATACCGTATTCTTCCGGATGGAAATTCTTGATCTTGCCGGCGATTTTCACCGGAAGATTTTCAGTCGGGAATTCTTCTATATAGTCGATTCCGCATACTCCGTTCACAAGGTTGTTCCAGAATGTGTTTACATCATTTCCGATCGGGGAAACGACGCCCATACCTGTTATTACTACTCTTTTTGTCATATCTGTTGTTTTATTTTACAAGCGCCGGGGCGTTTTTCAGAAGCTTCTCAGCTCCGCCCATAATATCTTCCACGATATCCTTGGCGCTTTCTTTTTTATGAATCATTCCGGCAACTTCCCCGGCGAGGTAGCTGCCCATATTGTCTCCGTCAAATACTGCCTTGCGCATTGCTCCCTTGCCGAAATCGAGGACTTCCTCCTTCGGAACGGCAGGGTCGTACTCCATCTTGAAGAACTTCTTGGAGAACGGAGTCTTGAGGCAGCGCACAGCATCACCCATTGACTTTCCTGTAACCATTGTGCTCACGTCGGAAGCCTTCAGAAGCTTCTCCTTGTAGTTTTCATGGATGAGGCACTCGTCAGCGATGAGGAAACGGGTTCCGACCTGCACGCCCACAGCCCCGAGCATAAATGCCGCAGCCGCACCGCGTCCGTCGAAAATTCCGCCAGCCGCAAGTACCGGAATGTCAAGTGCGTCAATGACTTGAGGTACAAGGGCCATCGTGTGGTTGTCACCTACGTGGCCGCCAGATTCAGCACCTTCAGCCACGACAGCAGTAGCACCGAGTTCCTGCATCTTCAATGCATAGGCGACAGAAGCCACTACAGGAATGACCTTGATTCCTGCAGCCTTCCATTTTTCCATATATGCGGCAGGTGAGCCTGCACCGGTAGTAAGGATTTTCACACCTTCTTCAATCACCATGTCGGCCACTTCCGCAGCGTTCGGTGCCGCAAGCATGATGTTTACTCCGAATGGTTTGTCTGTCAATGTTCTGCATTTTCTGATCTCTGCTCTGACAGCTTCAGTTCCGAAATTTATGGAAGAGATGAGACCGAGTCCACCTGCATTTGAAACTGCAGCGGCGAGATTTGCATCGGCAATCCATGCCATGCCTCCCTGGAATAATGGATATTTTATTCCGAGAATATCACAAATAGGACTTTTGATCATATTCTTGATAATTATAATGTTCTATCCTGCAAATATAGCAATTTTTACCATTCAAGTACCGCAACACCGGATAGCAGGCCTGCACCAAACGCGCTGAAGACCAGAATATCTCCCTTTTGGAACATTCCGCGGCGGTTGCATTCGTCCAAAAGTATGGCGCAGGACGCGGAAGAAGAGTTTCCGTGGTCCGAAATGTTTACCGGGAATTTCTCATCCGGCTCTTCCAGATATTTCTTGATGGCGTCGATAATCCTCTGGTTGGCCTGGTGCACCATATAGTAGTTCACCTGGCTCTTGCTCATTCCAAGTTCGGACAGCAGCGCTTCCACTTCTGTCGTGGAGGCATTGACCGCAAACTTGAACACTTCCTTGCCCTTCATCTGCAGAGGTGCGCAGGTTTCTTCCTTGGTGACATATGGTGTCGGTTCGAGAACCCGCTTTTCCCAAATCTTGTCAGGAGCAGGCTGTGAATGCAGTCTGATGCCCTTGAGGTTGTCTCCTTTGGTGAATACTGCAGCTCCGGCACCGTCGCCGAACAGTACGCAGGTCGCCCTGTCTTTCCAGTCAGTCATCCTGGTCGGCTCTTCTGCGCAGACGATGAGCACGTTCTCCGCCTTTCCGGCTTCAAACCTGCATTCGGCAATGTCCATCGCATAGATGAATCCGGGACACGCGCAATTTATGTCAATGCAGGGGCAGGTCAATCCGATTTTCTCGGAAATGATGCAGCTGAGCCCCGGTGTCATATACTCGTTCACGACATTGGAACAGATGAAATAATCTATATCCTCCGGTTTGAGGCCGGCCATTTCGAGAGCTTTGGATGCCGCCTCGGCTCCGAGGTCCTCCAGGTTCTCATCACTGATCACGTGCCTGCTTCTGATGCCGGTACGCGGAATTATCCACTCATCACTTGTGTCGAGGAACTCCGACAACATCGCATTGGTCACTTTCTTTTTCGGAAGTGCGCTTCCTGTTCCGATAAGTTTCATACTCTAAAATATTTCAGATTCGCTAATTTTATACCGGTGCAAAGATATTCCTTATTATCCCAATGCTGAAATGAATGTGGTGAACTGCCTGCTATGCAGCAGGATTTTGGCGAGATTCCAAAATAAGTGGTGAAATCCATGCTGAATTTTTGTGAAAATGCCGGACTTTGGAGAAATCTAAGGAATTTTGTACCTTTACAAGACGCAATAGAAAATGAAGTATGTCAGACAAATATAGATTGCCCGCTTATTTCAGGCAGAAATATCAGCTGATAGCTACAGTCACATTCACGGCCTTTTTCTCACTGGTCTTTATGCTGGTGAGTATTCCTTTTTCACATAACGTATGGTTTGAACTGGGTGCCTCGCAGGCTTTCCTGTTCACAGCCGCGTTTTTCGTGATAGGCTTGTTCGTCATAATTTTCAGCAAGCGCCTGATGTATGCGACAAGGATGCAGGATATGAATTATCTGGAGTATGTACTCTGGAATTTGGCAGAAGTCGTGGTGATATGTCTTTTGTATGCGCTTTTTTCCGTGAAAGGAGATGACCTCGGCATCATTGAACTGGCAGATACGTCATTCGTGGACATATTCCTGAATGCGTTCCTGTACTGTTTCGTGTCATTGATCATACCTTATATTATAGCAGGCATGTATTTCGCCATCATTGACAAGAACAATACTATCAGGCTTATGAACTATGCCAATGTGGTGTCAGATGAGCCGATTCTGCCGAAAGACGAGCAGAAAATAACATTGTTCGACAACAGCGGAGTCCTGAAGCTGTCGCTCCGGCTTTCCAACCTCTACTATATAGAGTCGGATGACAATTACATCGTGGTATGGTACACCGACAGCAAGGGCGAAATGAAGAAATATATGCTCAGATGCCGCCTGAAGACGGTCGAGGAAAGTTTCAAGGGCAGCAGCCTCGTGCGTTGCCACAGGAAGTATATTGTCAATATGGACAAGGTCAAGGTCCTCCGTAAAGAGAAGGACGGCTATGAACTCGATCTGGACAATGATATGATTCCGCCGCTGACCATCACGAAAACGTATCTCGGCAATGTCCTGGGCCATATGAAGGTCCAGGAATCAGAGGAATCCCAATCGTAAGTTATGAAGGAAGAGTCGTCAAGAGCGCTTCTTCCTGTTTTTCTTGTCGGTCCTGAGTCTGTATGTGCTTTCCACAAGCAGCTGGTCCGCAAGTATTCCACGAGCGGCGAGTACATCCAAGATGACGCATACGATAGGGAATACCACATTCAGTTTGTATATCATTCTCGCGCTGTCATCGCCTGAACTCAGGTTCACGAAGAATTCTATGCCGAGCCAGATCTGAAGTCCGAGTGTTATCAATGCCACGAGAACGGTGGTCCTGTATTGGAACACTCTGATCTTGTATGTGGTCAGAGCCAACACGTCAAGCAGCAGGATGATGATGATGAGAACCGCATACGGAATGTATGTGAGATATTTGTAAGTTTCCATCACCGTGCCGTCGCCTGCGACGGTTACTGCCTTGACACTGAACAACATAAAGGCCATCAATATCGTTGATACAGCAAGGTATAATGTTTGTATTCTCTGCCACATAATCTTGGTAGTTTGTTTTATTGAACTTTCATTCTGAATTCAGCCGCTGCGATAGCGGACTGCGAAGATAGGAAAATCACAATTAAAAAACTAACTTTGGGCTATGGAAAATGAAAGGGGAGTGGACAGATTGTCCCGATACATTATTTATAGTGCGGGCGCGGCATTGGCGCTTGCGGCCTGCTGGTATTTCAGGAGCGTATTGCTCTATATCGTGCTTGCTGCAGTGCTTTCTCTGCTGTCTAAACCGGTCATGAAGTTTCTGAGCGGCATCAGGATCAAAGGCAGGCAGCTTCCGCAATGGCTCGCGGCGGTCCTGTCTCTGTGTCTGATTATGCTCGTGTTCCTGTTCATCTTCGTCCAGGTCATCCCTATCGTGGTCAGCATTGTGCAGAAAATCACTGTGAACCTTTCTGCTTCGGACTATTCGTTGCCGGTGGCGGCGTTCACTTCGTTCGTCGATGGGACAAATGCCTGGCTGATATCGCATCTCCCTCAGTTGGGACCGGATTTCAGAGTGGAGAATTCCATCGGGAAGTTCATCAGCAGCGTGTTTGACCTGAACTCCATCCCGGGCCTGATAGAATCGGTGGCTTCCGTATTCGTATCCATCGGCGTGGCCATTTTCTCTATCGTGTTCATTTCATTCTTTTTTACTAAAGATCCTATGTTGTTCAGAAAAATTGTCGGATCAATGGTGCCTGACAGCATCGAGTCCAAAGTGATAGACGCCATCGGTGATATCGAACACCTTCTGTCGAGATATTTCGTCGGTCTGCTTACAGAGGTGCTCGGCGTAGCTATGCTTAACTTCCTGGGCCTCTGGGCATTTGCCCGTATCGGCTTCAATGCGGCAGTCAGTATCGCATTCATCACCGGCATCATGAACATAATTCCTTATGTGGGACCGCTCGTAGGCACTGTGCTCGGAACGATACTTGCCACGGTGCTGAAATTCAGCGCTGTCGGTGTGGAGGTGCATTTCTGGGCGTTCATAGCATTGCTCCTGGCGATCTTCATCGTGACTCAGCTGGTGGACAATTTCCTTTTCCAGCCGCTGATATATTCCACCAGCATCAAGGCGAGTCCTCTGGAGATTTTCATCGTGCTCCTCATTGCCGGCAATTTGGCTGGTGTCTTCGGAATGCTCGTGGCAATTCCGGCCTATACGGTCGCGAGGGTTATCGCCGTCCATTTCTTCTCCAACGTGAAGGCGATAAAACGGCTGGTCGGTGACAGTAGTAAGTAATTCAATAATACATAATACGAAATATGAAAAAGTCGATTGTAAGAATAATCTTTATTGCATTGGTGCTTGCTTCAGTGTCAATGCCTCTTTCCGCAAGGTCAAACAAATGGACGGTTTCCGGAGTGGAGTTGGCTTCGCCTGCTGCCACATATAAATTCGCCGGCCGGGATACCTGTGATCTGTTCCTGGATTTCTATCCTGCTTCTAAAGGCAGTTATACGGAGATTGACGGCAAACAGAAGCCGGCCATCATCTTTGCTTTCGGTGGCGGATTCGTTGCCGGACACAGAGACAAGCCTCATTACCAGCAGTGGATCAAACTCCTGAATGACAATGGCTATCCGGTATTTTCCATTGATTACCGTCTCGGTCTGAAGGGTGTCAATGCCAAGGGTGTCAAGATGATAGGCGCTGTCAGAAGGGCAGTCGAGATAGGTGTTGAGGATATGTTCTCAGCCACGTCCTTCATTGTGAAAAATGCTGACAAGTTCGGTGTCAGTCCCGACAACCTGGTGCTTTCCGGTTCTTCCGCAGGTGCGATAATCGCTCTCCAGACAGAGTACGAATTGTGCAACCATTCCTCTCTTGCCTCCGAAATGCCTGAAGGTTTCAAGTATGCCGGAGTGATTTCATTTTCCGGAGCGATTTATTCCACACATGGCAAGGTGAAATATGCCGATGCTCCTGCCCCTCAGCTTCTTCTGCACGGAACCAAGGACAGGGTGGTGACCTACAAGTCTATCCAACTGTTCAATATCGGTCTCTTCGGTTCTTCCAAAATAGCCAAGAGGCTGGATGCCAAGGGGTATCCTTACACCATCGTGCGCTACAAGGATCACACCCATGACATCGCAGATCTGATGTATCATACTTTCCCAGAGCAGCTCATATTCCTCGAGCAGTCAGTGATAAAGAAAACCGGCCGCAGCGCCGACATCCGTATGGATGACCCGTCAGTCCCGGTTGACAACACCCTCCGCACTCTCGGCGATTTGTACAAATGATCTACGCTCCGGTAAGCGTCTCTGCAGTTGCGTATGGACGTGCTCCGCTCCCGTGAGAATCTGCTGCTTGTCCAGTCCTGAAAAACGATGTTGAACAATAAGTAGTCAGGGCACAACACGCGCACCGCGTAACTACCTGAATATCAACAGTTAAGCCATTTTCAGAGTTGTAGTTTTGTCAACTCTGAAAATGGCTATATCGTTGATACTTAATGCTTTACATGGTGCGCCAAATGTGTCGCATTAATCAATCACATAGCCTTCCACATAACACAGAACGCTCAATCTCCACTCTCACCACTCACCGACTCTCCAACTCACACTGTTCACCGGCGCTCCACGCCGCCGAATCCACAAATAGCCCCGTAAACCCAAAAAAATATTTGCTCAATGGCGAGCAGTTTTGTAAATTCGAAGAAAACTAAAACATTGAAGACCACATGACAAAGACTGTTTATCCGGCAGGCGTGCCGATTCATTTCTATTCCAAGGCCATTGACGGACAAGGCATTTTTTATAGGACAGAGGACAAACTTGTTTTTCTGACATCATTGAGCTGCATTGTCAGGAAGTATGACCTGGATGTGATCGCATTCTGCCTGATGTTCAATCATTTCCATCTGCTTGTTAAAGTGAAGAGTTGCAGTCATACACTGAAGGCAATAGCAGAATTCAAAAAAGAATTTACTCGTCAATACAATTTGATGTATGGTCGCAACGGAAGACTGTTTACCACTCCGACAGGGTGGGCAGCGAAGGATACATTGAAAAAATTACGCGGCTGCATCATATATATCTGCAACAATCCAGTAGCCGGATCATTGTGCAGAAACGCATTGACATATCGCTGGAATCTATTGGCATATAAAGACAGGCCAAACCCATTCTCCGATGTTATTATGAAGCGGCACTGTCGTAAAAAACTTAAGCATTGCATTGACCTTATCGAGCATAGGTATTCCTGCAACCAGCCTTTGAACTACACAATGCTGGAAAACTTATTCGGCAATCTGGAAGAAAGCGAATTGCAGCAGATTCACGACTATATCGTATCGAGATACAACTTCCTGAACTATAATTCGATGAAATCCTGCTTCAGTGATTGGGAAAGCGCCTTATCGCTCATCGAATCAACTCAGGGTTCCGAATATGATTTGAACGAGGATTATGAGGATTATTCCAAATACGTAAAAATGCTTGATATCATGAAGCAACTTGGCTACAACTCAGATTGCCAGACGATTGACAATCTGACCGATGAAGATATCAAGACCATCACCTTACGTATCTATGGAATTCTGAATCCTCCGAGAAAACAAGTTCTGAAATTCCTTCACTTGACAGGGAAATAATGCATAATAACTTTCTGACGCTATGATAAAGTATTAGACAATTGCAGTTCTGAGCCTTGCGATATTGGCCGGCTCTCACCAGATTTCTCGCGTAGAACGCGACGGATCATGGGTATATATGTATAACGAATCAGGGAAAAAGTACCAGACCCTCAGCGCAAACAGTGTAGGAGATGTCATTGGTGTTGCCGGCAATACATTCACCTCCCGCAACGGCAACTGGATCTATACTTGGGACAAAAACGGCAAGAGACTCAACACCCGTTCCGCCCGATAATCGGTGAGTGTCTCCGCGGTTACCGCATCACTAACTTCGAGGTGGAGAGTCCAGCCACAGCATTAGCGGGTGGGGGAAGTCAGTTTGACAGTTTCATAATTAAAACCTTATCTTTGCTCTCGCTGACGAAACAACATCATTATATTTTATATTATGGAAAAGATTACTACTATCATCGAACTGGAAAAGGCATTCAGCATTGAATCCTTATCAAAAATTACTGACTATGACACCTATTTCAAATATCTTGCTGAATCTTTATTTGAGAACTTTGAAATAAGAAACGGTGATGATGTTTATAGGTTCGTCGAAATAGAATTTTATCTTCGAAAAACGGAATCCGAGTCCAGAAAAATTGCTTATGAACGAGAGACCTGTGCCGGCGAATGGTTTCTCCATGAAAATGGCGTTGACATTGCTTTTGAAAGCAACAAACAATTTTACGGAGGTATTCTTATACGGTCTATCAAGAAGTCTGTCTCATATACTGTCGATGGAGAATTTATCAATGGCCCAAGAAAATGTTCTTGGCATATATTTGACGGTTTGAATGCTTTCGCCCATAATGAACGTATAACAAGAATCGAGGAGGCATCTGTTCGTGAACAAATTAAGTCTAATGCTTTTACCCGTCAGGGAATAAAAGATGACGATAAATTGTTCCGCTTCACCATTCCGTTTGAATTATGGAACCATAAAGGCTATAGCGGTTTCCCAAAGAAATAATTTCCTGATTATGATTCAAGACAACCAATGCAACAGAGTGTTCTTTTCTGCCCTGCTTAGGGAGCGCTGCCCCATAGCGTTCCGGGGACTGACAGAAGTCCTCAATAAATATGATGTTCCGTGGTCGCTTCTCGAAGGGACCAATGACATCTGGTGCAGGGACTATATGCCGCTGCAGGTGCGGCCGAACAGATTTGTCGCCTACAACTATAACCCAGACTACCTCCAGCACAGCGCGAAGGATAAGGCGTCCATCACTGACGGAAAAACCATTTGTGAGAATGCTGGACTTCCTTGCGGAGACTCCCTTCGGTGGCTTACCCTCGATGGCGGCAACGTGGTCAAGGCTGACGGTCGTGTGATTATGACGAGCAAACTTTTCGAGGAGAATCCGGGAATCGAACTTGCATCATCAATACATCAGATCCAGAATGCAATAGGCGCGAGGTTGGTTATCTTGCCGTGGGATGTAAATGAGGAATTCGGACACACAGACGGTATTTGCCGCTACATTGGCAATGACCGGGTGCTGATGACGAACTATAAAGATTTTGATCCTGACATGGCAAAGCGTTTCCGCCGGATACTGAAGGCAAATTTCAAAAAGGTCATAGAACTGTCCTTCAGCACCCGCAAACCACACAAACACAGCTGGTCATACATCAACTGGCTTCAGACGGAACAGGTGCTGATTCTTCCTAAATTCGGCATTGATGAGGATGAGCAGGCATTCAGGCAGATTTCATCCCTGATGCCCGATTATGCAGGACGCATTGAAATGGTGGATGCCAATGACATAGTTATCCATGGAGGCTGCTTCAACTGTTGCAGTTGGACGATTCGGGAAGAACCTTGCAGGGATTTACCTTCAAATGGAAATATCTTATAAGTAATTTCAGCATCGATCCTGATTCGAACTTACGCGACACATTTTTGGTGCACCCTGTAAAGCATTAAGTATCAATGGTATAGCCATTTTCAGAGTTGACAAAACTACAACTCTGAAAATGGCTTAATCGTTGACATTCAGCGAGTTACGCGATGCGCGTGTTGTATCGTCCTGCTCTTGTTTTGCACGAAGAGCTTCATGTTGCGATATCCGTCCCGTGCTCCGACAAGTTCACTGTGCCCCGGCACGCCCATAGACATGTCCATGCACACCCAGAAGCCTCCCACGCCCTGACACGTCCAGCACGCTCTGACACGTCCAGCACGTCCCTATCGTTCACGCGCACATCCAAGCAGCTCGCACAACAGGCGTGCGGGCTATTTGATGGCGGCCATCTTGCCTAAGGCAAGCTCAACCAGCTTTCTTACCTGTGGCTTGTAGTCAGGATTGCTGTTCTTGAGGTATCTGTTGGCGATGGCGCAGCAGACAGTGCCGGCCTGATGACCAAGATGTGCGGCAAGACCTGCTACGGCAGAACTCTCCATCTCGAAGTTCGTGATGCGGTAATCACCGAATCTGAACGACTCGAAAGTGTCGAGCATGTCAGGCATTGCCAATGGCAGTCTCACCACTCTTCCCTGAGGGCCGTAGAAACCTTGAGCTGAGATAGTTACGCCTCTGACAGTGCAGTCTTTGAATGCCTCGATAAGCTTGTCGCCGGCCTTCACGAAATATGGAGAGCCGAGATAGCTGTTCCAGTGTGTATGCACCTTGAACGCATCCTCCATTTCAGAAATATTGATCTTGTTCCTGTCGGCGTACCAGTTCAGCAGACCGTCGCAACCGACTGATATCTCGGAGAATATGAATGAGCCGATAGGAATGTCAGGCTGGATGGCGCCGCTTGTGCCGATTCGCAGCAGAGTAAGCGTCCTGTGCTCAGGCTTTACCTCACGTGTCTTGAAATCAACATTTGCCAATGCGTCAAGTTCCGTCAGGACAATGTCGATATTGTCTGTTCCGATACCGGTGGACAGCACCGTGATGCGCTCCCCGTGATATTTTCCTGTGATGGAAACAAACTCTCTGGACTCGTGCCTGAACTCCTTCTCCTCGAGGAATTCACCGACCATATCCACACGGCCGGGGTCGCCTACAAGAATCACCTTGTCGGCAAGCTCTTCAGGTTTCAGATGAATGTGAAACACTGAACCGTCATCATTGATTATAAGTTCTGATTCTGGTATTCTCATATCTTTATCGTTTTAATAGTTGAACAATGACCGCCCCTCGGCGGCGCTATAATCTGCTAATATACAAAAAAAGCCCGTTATCCAAAAATCCGCTGAGCCAGTTGTTGCAGAACGTAATCCGCTTGTTGCAGAATGCAATCCACTTATTCCAGAATGTAATCAGCCAGCTCTTCCGCAGACGACGCGATTTTCCACGGATGCCCGTTTTCCAGTTCCTCTCTTGAGCGGAAACCCCAAGTGACACCCACAGTACGCACGGCAGCATTGGCCCCGGTCTGCATATCCACATCAGAATCACCGACATACACCACCTGGTCGAGCCCGATGCCGGGAACCTCCGCCATTATCTGATGCACGATTGCCGGGTCCGGTTTTATCGGCTGTCCCTCTCTCTGGCCCAGCACCTTGACGAACCGGAACTCGCTGAAAAAGTGACGGATAAGCTTCTCCGCGCCCTCCTGATATTTGTTCGAGGCCAATGCCGGGATGACTCCTGCCTCCGTAATCTTCTTCAGCATCCCGACAATGCCAGGGTATGGCTTGGTGCAGTCGCACATGTGCGCGTCGTAGTACGAGAGAAAATATGAAGCCATCTTCCGGATGTTCTCCTCATTGTCCTGCCCCTGCGGCACCGCGCCCCTGAACAGATTGTAGATGCCTCTGCCACAGAGCGTATAATAGTCATTGACAGGCCTCTCCGCGAAACCGCACTCCTTCAGCGCGAAGTTCGTGGCATTGCCGAGGTCCTCTACGGTGTCCAGCAAAGTCCCGTCCAGATCGAAAATAACAAGTTTTGTCATAATTCTACTTTTTGTTAGGCTGGCGTTCAGCCGCAGTCCCGTCTTTTTTCGCATTGAGACTTACTCTGATGCCAGTCAGTCCATTTTTCTTGACGCCAAGCGCCCTGTCCGCGATAATGAATTCGGAAACAGGGTCTTCGATATATTTCACCACGGCACGTTTGAGCGGACGGGCTCCATAATTCGGATCGAAACCCTCTTCGGCAATGAACTTCTTGGCAGAAGGCGTGACATTGATCCGGTAGCCCGCCTCCTCGGCCCTTTTCTTCAAATCATCCAGTTCAATGTCGATAATCCTGAAAATGTCCTCCTTCTCCAGCTCGCGGAAGAAAATCTTCTCGTCCACGCGGTTGAGAAACTCCGGCGGGAACGCCTTCTTCACGGCCTTCTCCAATACCAGCTGCCTGTTTACGGAAACATTCCGTCCTATCGTGCTGAATCCCACGCCCTTGCCATATTCCTGAATGTCACGGCTGCCGACATTGGAAGTCATTATCACTATGGTATTCTTGAAACTTACGGTCCTTCCCTCACTGTCTGTCAGGCGGCCGTCATCGAGCACCTGCAGCAGCAGATTGAATATGTCCGGGTGCGCTTTCTCGATTTCATCCAGCAGCACCACGCAATAAGGCTTCCTGCGCACCTTTTCGCTCAACTGTCCGCCTTCCTCATAGCCCACATAGCCCGGAGGCGCGCCGATCAGTCTGGATACGGTGAACTTCTCCATATATTCACTCATGTCGATTCGCACCATATTGTCCTGAGAATCAAAAAGATACTCGGCGATGCACTTGGCAAGCTCCGTCTTTCCCACACCTGTAGGGCCGAAGAAGAGGAACGAACCGATAGGCCTGTCAGGGTCCTTAAGACCTGCACGGTTACGCTGGATGGCGCCGACAACCGTACCGATAGCTTCATCCTGTCCGATGATCCGGCTCTTCAGCCGTTCCTTCATTTTCAATATCCTGTGCCCCTCTGATTCTGCCACCTTATTTACAGGAATCCCGGTCATCTTGGACACCACAGTAGCTATATCCTCCTCATTGACAATTCCTTCGCTTCTCTTGACGGACTTCTTTGCGGAACCGCAGCGCAGCCTTATCATTGACCCGGCCTCATCCATCGCATCGATAGCCTTGTCCGGCAACTGCTGGTCCGGAATATATCTGTCAGTCAGCCTCACACAAGCCTCAATCGCCTCATCGGTGTAGCGGATTCCGTGGTATTCCTCATAGTTCGGCTTCAAATGCTGGAGAATGGACACCGACTCTTTCAGGTCAGTAGGCTCCACTACGATTTTCTGGAAACGCCTGTCGAGCGCCCCGTCCTTCTCCACGATTTTGGTAAACTCGTCCATGGTCGTGGCACCGATGCATTGGATTTCACCCCTCGCCAGCGCAGGCTTGAGCATATTGGCCGCGTCAAGACTGCCCTGACCTCCTCCCGCACCGACAATCGTATGGAACTCGTCGATGAACAGGATAATGTCCGGATCACTGCTTGCCGCCTTGATGATGGACTTCACACGCTGCTCGAAATCGCCGCGGTATTTGGTTCCCGCTACCACGGACGCGATATCCAATGAAATGATCCGCTTCTTCGCCAAAACACTTGATATAGAGCCTTCTGCAATCCTCAGGGCAATGCCTTCCACAATCGCGGACTTCCCGACACCCGGCTCGCCGATGAGCATAGGATTGTTCTTCTTCCTCCTGCCGAGAATCTCGATCAGCCTCGAAATCTCCCGGTCGCGCCCCACCACAGGATCCAGCTTGCCTTCGGCCGCCGCTTTTGTCAGGTCAATGCCGAATTCGCAAATGTCGTTTACAGGCTCCTTCTTCGGGGCCTGCTCAGCATCATTGACCTCATCGCCGTCGTCACTGGTCTCGCTCTGTCTGTCCAGCATCCCGTTCTTTGACATATAGGTAAGGATGCGGCCATAGTCAATGCCGATATTCCTCAAGTAGGTCGAGCCGTAACAACTTGTGGTCCTGCACAATGCGAGAAGCAGATGCTGAGGCGTGGCCTCTCTGCTCTTGAGTTTTGTGGACTCAAGTATGGTGATGCTCAGTATGTTCTGCGATGCCCTGGAGAACGTGATGTTCTCCATTTCCGAATAAGGAATCTGCTCATTGGTGAATATGCGGCTGTCAATGAACTTTTTCATCGAGTCCGTATCTGCCCCCAGACCTGTCAATGTCCTGCAGGCGTCATTGTCCGCATGCCGGATGATGCCCAGGAAAAGGTGGTCAGGACCGATTCCGTAACTTCCTGTCCGGAGAGCCTCCTCTCTGGCGTACCCGATAATGGTGTTCAGTTCGTCCGATATTTTTATTTCCATCTGCATTTCTAAAATACTTCTTATGCAAAAATATATCCTTTATGCTGATAAACCAAAAAAATGGCCCTAAAGGGATGTTAGTATAAATTCAAGTTTGTTTCGGTGATAAAAATTTTGTAATTTTGTACGTTTTATAGAGTACAATGCGGAGAGCGTGGCATTATGTTCAAGAAGCATTGACAAGTAAGAAATTTTTGTAGAAAAAATGGATAATATGGAGGAGAATAAGAATTCTGTTGAACCGCAGGAAGAGGGAACAGGAATGAAGGGCATCATCGAAGAGGTGAACATTGATGAGGAGATGAGGTCTGCCTACATTGACTATTCAATGTCGGTAATTGTTTCCAGAGCGCTTCCTGACGCGAGAGACGGACTGAAACCTGTGCAGCGCCGTGTGCTGTTCGGAATGGAAGGACTGGGACTGGACTACTCAGGACAGACCAAGAAATCTGCGAGAATCGTCGGTGAGGTGCTCGGTAAGTTCCATCCGCACGGAGACTCAAGTGTCTATGACGCCATGGCCCGTTTGGCCCAGGACTGGAACCAGAGATACCCACTTGTATTCGGTCAGGGTAACTTCGGTTCAATGGACGGTGACCCTGTCGCTGCAATGCGATATACCGAGGCGAAGCTCGAAAAATTGGCGAACGATGTCCTCGGCGATATGGAGAAGGACACAGTCGATTTCCAGCTGAACTTCGATGATACGATTCTGGAGCCTACGGTTCTGCCTACCAAGGCGCCGCTCCTGCTTCTGAACGGTTCCGCAGGTATCGCGGTAGGTATGGCTACCAACATGGCCCCTCACAACTTGGGCGAGTGCTGCGATGCCATCTGCGCATACATTGACAATCCTGACATTGACACTGACGGCCTGATGCACTACATCAAAGGTCCTGATTTCCCTACCGGAGGTATCATCCAGGGCATCCAGGGCATCAGGGAGGCTTATGAGACAGGCCGAGGAAGAGTGGTCATGCGCGCGAAAACGGAGATTGAAGTGGACAACAACGGTCGTGAGACCATCGTCGTCACCGAGATTCCGTACATGGTGAACAAGAAGGAGATGCTCGAGAGAATCGGCCAGATGGTCGATGACAAGAAGATCGAGGGCATTACCTATATGAATGACGAGACTTCCCGCGAAGGCGTGAGAGTGATTTTCAGAGTGAAACAGGGTGCCAATTCCAATGTCGTCCTGAACACGCTGTTCAAATACACTCCTCTCCAGTCAAGTTTCGCCATAAACAATGTGGCACTCGTCAAGGGCCGTCCAAGGACATTGAGCCTCAAGGATATAATAAAGGTGTTCGTGGACTTCAGGCATGAAGTCGTAGTCAGAAGGACCAAGTTCGACCTGGAAAAAGCCCAGAAGAGAGCCCATATCCTCGAAGGTCTCATCAAGGCCATCGACGTTATTGACGAGATCATCAGAATCATCAGGGCTTCCAAGACTGTCGAAGAGGCCAAAGCTACATTGATCAGTACATTTGCATTCTCCGACGCACAGGCGACAGCCATCGTGGAAATGAAACTCCGTCAGCTCACCGGACTCGAAAGAGAGAAACTCCAGGCAGAGTACGACGAACTGGAGAAATTCATTGCGTGGTGCAATGACGTACTTGCAAATCCTGCAATGCAGATGGACATCATCAAGAGCGAAACCCAGGAACTCAAAGCCAAATACGGCGACAAGAGAAGGTCTGAAATCGTACCTAACGCGGAAGAGTTCAATCCTGAGGACTTCTATGCCGATGATGATGAGGTGATTACGATTTCCCACTTCGGATATATAAAGAGGACCCCGCTTGCAGAGTACAAGACTCAGAACCGTGGAGGCGTAGGCATGAAGGGCAGCGCTACAAGGGATGAGGATTTCATCGAACACCTGTACGTGGCCAATATGCACAGCACGATGCTCTTCTTCACTGAGCAGGGCAGATGCTTCTGGCTGAAAGTTTACGAAGTTCCAGAAGGCTCCCGTTCATCCAAGGGACGCGCCATCCAGAACGTTCTCAGCATTCCGGATGACAAGATCAAGGCCATCATCAATGTACCTACATTGACGGACGAGGAGTATATCAACAATCACTACATCATTCTCGCGACCAAGGAGGGCATCATCAAGAAGACCTCTCTCGAAGCTTACTCGAGACCGCGCCAGAAAGGTGTCAATGCCGTCAATATCCGCGAGGGAGACGAGTTGCTCGAGGCTATCCTCACCGACGGCAAGTCGGAAGTGCTTATCGCGAGCCGTAACGGACGATGCGTAAGATTCGATGAGTCAGATGCAAGACCTCTCGGCAGGACCGCTACCGGAGTGCGTGGCATCAATCTTGATGAGGATGACTATGTTATCGGTATGGTATGCTATGAACCTGAGGCTGAGGATGCTTCAGCGCATACGCTTCTTGTGATTGGCGAGAAAGGTCTTGGAAAGCGTACGGACTTCGAAGAGTACCGCAAGACGAGCCGTGGCAGCAAGGGTGTCCGCACGATGAACATCACAGACAAGACAGGCAAACTGGTGGCTCTGAAGAATGTGACGGAAGAGAATGACCTGCTGATCATTACTCAGAGCGCGCTCATCATAAGGATGGCGGTTTCCGATATCAAACTTGCAGGACGTAACACCCAGGGTGTGAAACTTATAAACATCAGGGACAATGACTCCATCGCTTCCGTGTCAGTAGTTGCGAAGAGCGATGAGGAAGATGTTCCGGAACAGAATGAAGGACAGACCGGGGAGGGAAATGCTCCGGAGGCTGCACCGGAATCTGCTGAATAGTTGAATACTAACATTGAAAAAATATCAGATATGAAAAAAATTCTTCTCGCATTGGCGATGTTCGCCGCTATTCAGGTGGCTGATGCACAAGTGAAATCTGCTGCTGACGTCAAGAAGTCTGTAGAAGCTGCAGAAGCTGCAACACAGAATGTCAAGAAGGCTGTGAAGACAGCTACCTGGCTGAAACTCGGTCAGGAATATGTAAAGGCCTATGACGCTCCTACAGGAAACATCCTTCCTGGTTCAAACAAGACAGAGCTTACTCTCATGATGGGTTCAGAGAAACCGGTTTCATCAGAGGAGGTTACTGTCAATAACGAGAGATACACCAAGGACGTGTATGCTGACAAGAATCTTTATTTCAACCAGAACGGCCAGCTTGTCATCATCGAGGTGACCAAGCCGGTTTATGAAGATGCACTCGAAAGAGCTGTCAAAGCATATCAGAAAGCTTATGAGCTCGATGAGAAGCATGCCAAAGACAAGGACGTGGCTGCAGCATTTGACTACATCGGCCAGAAATATGTTTCAGAGGCTTTCAACAAATACACATTCGGCGATGTTGCCACAGCCAGCAAACTCTTCGAGAAAGCTGCTGATGTAGAGGCACTTGCTCCGCTTTCAAAGATTGATACAAGCGTCATCTACAATGCCGGTTTCACCGCAATGGCAGCCAAGGACAACGAGAGAGCGCTCAAATTCTTCAAGAAATGCTATGACCTCGGTTACTACTACGAAGGTGGTGAGGTTTTCGCAAGGCTCGCTGAGGTGGACACATTGAACACCAAGAAATACCTCGAGGAAGGTTTCAGCAAATTCCCTCAGAGCCAGAGCATTCTCATCGGTCTCATCAACTACTATCTGAAGAACAATGAGGATACTGAGACTCTCTTCGGCCTTCTCGACAAGGCTAAGGCAAACGAGCCGAACAATGCTTCTCTCTTCTATGTTGAGGGTAACATCCGTGCACAGCTCGGTCAGATCGACAAGGCTGTAGTTGCTTACGAGGAGTGCGCCAAGATCAATCCTGAATATGAATATGGCTTCATCGGCGAAGGCACAATGTTCTACAACCGGGCAATCGAGCTCCAGACCAAGGCTCAGGAGGAAATCGACGATGCCAAATATATGGCACTGGTAAAGGAATTCGAGGAAAGTCTGAAGTCTTGTATCGCTCCGTTCGAGAAAGCCTTCGAAATCACCAAGGATGCCAACATTAAGGCCGGTATCGCTTCTTACCTCAAGAATGCATTCTACCGTTTCCGTGAGGAATCTGCCGAGAATCAGACAAAGTACGAAAAGTACGCTGAGATTGCAAAATAAGTCTTGATTGACGTTTCTTATAGCGGATGGCTCGAGTCGGTTGACTTAAGCCATCCGTTTTTTTATGGCGGGACTTCAATCCTGCCTGTTTTTTTACTATATTCGCAGTCTGTATGCAGAGCCTTGCGGACAGCAGTGCCGCAGGTCCATTGACAGGAATCCTGTCCGTGGGAGGGGAACACGGTGTGAATCCGTGGCAGTTCCCGCTACTGTAAGTCTTCCCGGAAGACAAGTCAGAATGCCTCTTTGCATATTGTTACATCGGTTCCGCCTGCGGAGGACGGGCGGCTGGTGCATCGGTGCGGAGTGTGTGAGCGGTCCGCATGTTGCTCTGTATGTCTGCTGCCTTTTCTGGCGCGGAATCGGTGATGTTTTGTAGAATAGTCATGTCACCGATGAACAGAATCTCATCATGTCTTTCAGTCTTGTGCTCGTTCTGTATTACAGTCGCGGCACAGGAGCCTGTCGTATCCATGTCTGAAAAGGCAGATACGGTACGTCTCCTGAAGGAATCGGTGATTGTGGCAGCACCGGCCTTGCCGAAATATCGTGAGACCATACCTGCCCAGACATTGACAGGAGACGAACTGGAAAGGCTGAACAGCCTGTCTGTCGCTGACGCGGTGCGCTATTTTTCCGGTGTCCAGCTGAAGGACTATGGAGGAGTTGCAGGACTCAAGACCGTGAATGTCAGATCGTTGGGGGCGGCTCATACGGCTGTTTTCTATGACGGACTCCAGATCGGCAACGCGCAGAACGGTCAGGTGGACCTCGGCCGCTTCTCCCTCGACGAAATAGGCGAAATCTCGCTTTACAACGGCCAAAAAAGTGATATCTTCCAGCCTGCCAAGGATTTCGGCGCATCCTCGTCCATCTATCTCCAGTCTGCCCGTCCGGTATTTTCAGAAGGGCGCAAGGTCAATGTAAAGGCTACATTGAAAACAGGCTCCTTCGGCCTGCTGAATCCCTCTGCGTCAGTCGCATTCCGTCTTTCGGACAACATTTCGCTTACCGTTTCGTCCGGTCTGACCAATGCTTCCGGGCGTTATCGGTTCAGGTGCCGCGGATATGACCAGCTCGGCCGCCTATCTTATGATACTACGGCTGTCAGGCACAACGGGGACATCTTTTCTGTCCGCTCTGAAGCTGCCCTCTACGGCAAGACCAGGACCGGCAACTGGTCTGTCCGTGCCTATAACTACCATTCGGACAGGGGAGTGCCAGGTGCCATCGTGAGCAATGTCTTCCGTAACGGAGAGCGTATGCGTGATGACAATTTCTTCGTGCAGGGCAGGGCGGTGAATGTCTGGAGCCGGAAATTCAGGTCAATGTTCAATGCCAGATATGCCTACGACTACACTTTCTACGAAGACAAGGACAGCCGTTCATTGCATGTCACCAACACATATCGCCAGAATGAACTGTATTTCTCGACTGCGAATATGTGGCAGGCGTTCAGCCGGATGGATGTTTCATTGTCCTATGATTTCCAGTGGAACAGCCTGGATGTCGCGAATTACATGTCTGGAAATGCGGTTTTTCCCCGCCCCTACAGGCTGACCAATATGGTCTCGCTCGCCGTCTCGTTCGACTTCGGAAGGCTGAAGATGCAGGGAAGCGCATTCGGCCAGTTCGTCAGCGACAAGTCCATGGAATTTGATAATGTCAATGACAAGCGTTCGGAACTGTCCCCGGCTTTCTATGCGTCATATAAGCTCTTGAGGAACAAGGAGTTGTATATAAGGGCGTTCTCCAAACGCTCATTCCGGATGCCGACGTTCAATGACCTCTATTATACTAATTCCGCAAATGCTCTGCTCAAGCCTGAGAGTACAGTTCAGACGGATCTGGGGACCGAGTACTCAGACCGGTTCTCTTTCTGCACCGTTCACCTGTCTGCCGATGCATATTGGAACATGGTGAAGGACAAGATAATAGCTTATCCCAACGGGCAGCAGTTCCGCTGGACAATGCTGAATCTCGGAAAGGTGGACATCCGTGGGGTGGATGTGTCCGCTGACGTGGCCGTAGATATATCCAAGCTAAGATTGGCCACAAGGCTGCAGTACACGTTCCAGAAGTCGATTGACATTACGGACAAGACCACTTTCTACTATAGGAATCAGATTCCGTACGCTCCTGAGCACAGCGGTTCTGCGGTTTTGTCCGCGGAGTACTCGGGGTGGAGTCTGAACTACAGTTTCCTGTACACGGGAGGGCGGTACAGCCACAAGGAAAATACCCGGAAGAACTATCTCCAGCCGTGGTACACGAGTGACCTGTCGCTGCAGAAGAAGATGAAGTTGAAGGCCAATGTCCTGAAAATCACTGCGGAAGTGAACAATGTGTTCAATCAGGATTACGAGGTGGTGCTGAATTATCCTATGCCAGGGATAAACTTCAGATTAACAGTTGGTTATGAATCGTTTTAAACTTATTTATACGTATGAAGACTAAATTTGACTTTTTCAGCAGGGCGGCATTGGTGCTGACTTTTGCTGTTGCGGCCGCTACTGCCTGCCGCAAGGATGAGGTTCCGGTTTATCCTGGAACTGACATTACGCCGTCTGATTATGAAATCGTGGATACTCCGGCGGAACCAGGAGCGAATCCTGTGGGACTTTATGTGCTCAATGAAGGCAACTTTGGCAGCAACAAGGCTCAGCTGGACTTTTTCAATTTCCGCACTTCGTCTTATATCCGGGATATCTATACTGACTACAATCCGGATGTCGTGAAGGGTCTTGGTGATGCAGGAAATGATGTGCAGGTCTATGACGGCAAGCTGTTCGTCGTGGTGAACAATTCCCATAAAGTGGAAATCCTCGGAGCCAATTCGGTGAAGCGCATTGCTAAGGTGGATATTCCTAACTGCCGTTCGATCGCTTTTGACGGGGACTGTGCCTATGTGACTTCTTATGTTGCATTGAAGCCTTTGGAGACGCCTGACCAGAAGGGCGCTGTCTATCGTATTGACCTGAATACTTACAAGATTACTGGGGAAGTGTCTGTGGGATACCAACCTGAGCAGCTTGTAATCAAGGGCGGAAAGGCATATGTGGCCAATTCCGGCGGCTTTCGTGCTGGATATGACAATACGGTTTCTGTCGTGGATCTGGCGTCAATGTCTGTGGATTACACTATTGATGTGGTTCCGAATCTGCAGAAAATGCTGGAGGATGAGAACGGCAATCTCTGGGTGTCTTCTTTCAGCGGCAAGCTCAGTTGTCTGAAAGCGAAGGACGGCAAATATGCTCTTGCATCGTCGATTGATTTTCCTGTTTCCTCTATGGCTTATTACAAGGGTGAGCTGTATCTCATTGGCACTGCATATGATGCGAACTATAAGGCTACTTATTCATATGCCAAGGTCAATGTGAATACGGGTGCAGTGTCATCTGACAAGATTATCACAGATGGTTCCGACGCTTCTGTCAAGGCTCCGTACGCGATATCAGTAAATCCGTCCAATGGCGACATCTATATAGCTGATTCACCGGACTTCACCGCCAGCGGCAAGCTCTTCTGCTATACCAATGCCGGCAAACTCAAATGGTCAGTCCGCACCGGCAACATCCCCGGTCACTTCGCCTTCCTTTATAAATAGTATTATTTCTGCTGGTAAAAGTATTTCCAGAGGGGAGCGGCCATGAGGGCCTGCTTGAGCTGGTCATTGATGAGGAGATCTCGGACGTCGGCTTCGTTCAGGAGCACGACTTCGAGGTCTTCTGTGCTGTCAAGGTGCTGTGAGCCTGTTTTCTTGACGCCTTTTGCCAGGAAACAATGCGAAAGGTTGTCGGTGGTGCTGGGGTTTGCGGAGATGGTCATGAACTCGGACCATTCACCTTCGCCATAGCCGGTTTCCTCCATCAGTTCGCGTTTTGCAGCCTCCATGGGGCTTTCGCCCGGTTCGATCACGCCGGCAGGAATCTCATAGCAGGTCTTGCCGAGGCCGTGGCGGTACTGCCTTTCGAAAATGAATTTGCCGTCATCAGTCAATGCGATTACATTGACCCAATCGGGATATTCAAGTACGTAGAACTCAGGGTTTTGCCTTCCGTCAGGGAGCTCCACGCAGTCCTTCCTGACTGTCAGCCACGGACGGCGGAACAGGTATTCGCTCTTGAGGACTTTCCATTTTCCCTTTTCGGTTATCGCGTCTTTCATATCAATCATTGTTTCGTATTCTGACAAAGATAACTCATTTTTACGTACATTTGCACTCCCAAACAGGCGGAATTATGGACAATGCTATAGAAATATTCACTCTGATAACAGGAATACTTTTCATTATCCTCGAAATTAGACAGAGCAATTATATGTGGGGCGTGCAGATATTGACAGGAATCGCTTCTGTGGTGCTGTTCTGCCGTCAGGGACTTTATGCATCGTCGGCATTGAACGTATATTACGTGGTTACCGCGGTCTGGGGCTTCATCAGCTGGCGCCGGGATTCGGATTCCATTGCCGGTGGCGCGCAGCAGATACATTTGCGTAAAATATCATTGAAAGTATTGGCTGTCAGCGTATTGCTGCAGGCGGTCGGCACGGTGGCATTGATCTGTATCCTCAGGGCTCTCGGCGATCCGATGTCATCCCTCGATGCCGCTATTACGGTCCTGAGCCTGATCGCGACCTGGTGGCTGATACGCTCTTACAAAGAACAATGGCTGCTGTGGATAGTGGCTGACCTGATGTATGTCGTGATGTGCGGCTGCCAGGGCCTCTACTGGATGGCTGCCCTGTATCTGTTCTATACGCTCTCTGCAGTCTATGGCTTCGTGCATTGGCGCAAGAAGGGCAAATACGTGGAAGAGAGCGGGTTATAATGCTCCGTCCATAATGTCTGCAGCCGGCTTTCCCGCTTCTAAAAGGCTTCGCATCTTTTTCATATAGGGGGCCGTGTGCTCATAGTACATCCTGAGCCCGGCGCATAGCGAATTCAGCCCTGCCTCTCCGGATTTTGTGGTGGACAGGCGATGTTTGGGGCATTCTCCATGACAGAGCCGGACCCATTCGCAGCGTCTGCATTGGGCAGGAAGAGAATTGCGCTTGTCAATGCCGAAGGCTACGGACTGCTGTGACCCTGCAAGGTCTTTCAATGATGACGTGGCGATGTTGCCCAAGCGGTATTCAGGATAGACGAAATGATCGCAGACATAGACGTCTCCGTTGTGTTCCAATACGAGGTTTCCTCCGCAAGTCTCACAGAATGAGCAGGTTCCTGGTGAAAGACCGCACCATGAGGCCAATGTGGCATCGAATGCTCCCACGAAATAGCTGCCGACATCGTTCTTTACCCACCAGTCGAAGATTTCGCACAGGAATTTTCCGTAGCCGATATCGCTGACGGACCATAGGCCGAAGCCGTCACTGTCGGTGGCAGGAGGAACCATTGACGGACGCAAGTTCCTCATCTGACGTCCATTGTCATTGACCTGAAACTTTATCTTTTCGACGACGGGAAGAAACTGCATGAAGCGGCTTCCTGTTGATTTGAGGAACTGGTAGATCTCCAGGGCATGTCCTTCCGAGGCTTTGGAAACGGCAGTCAGAGTGTTGAATTCTGCGCCAGAGCGGAGCAGGTTCTTCAAGCCGGCGATTACTTTCCGGAAGGAGGGGGCGCCAGCCTTGCTGCTGCGATATGTGTCGTGTATGTGCTCCGGGCCGTCGATGGAGAGTCCGATGAGGAAATTCTCCGCAGCGAAAAAATCTGCCCATTCCGGGGTTATGAGTGTGCCGTTTGTCTGGAGAGTGTTGTGCACGATCTTGCCGTCAGCATATTTTTTCTCGAGGGCGACGGCTTTCCGGTAGAAATCCAGGCCTGCCATCAGCGGCTCACCGCCGTGCCAGTTGAATGTTACTTCAGGGGTTCCGCAGGTGGAGAGATAATCGCTTATCGCACGTTCCAGCAATTCCTCCGACATCACTGGCTCGTGTCCTCCGTAGAGGCGTGACTTGTCCAGATAGTAACAGTATCTGCAGTCAAGATTGCAGAGCGAACCGCATGGCTTTATCATCAGGTTGAATGATATGGGACCGGTTATCCTTGCTGCATCGGCGAGAGTGATAGTGCTCTTGAACGTGTCGTCTCTTTCCATGGAGGTATATAAATGAAAAAAGGGAAAGCTTAGCACATCGCACCGCTACGACCTCCTACCCTTGCTGCCTTCCGGCCCTGGGGGAGTTTGGAGGGAGCTGGTCGTGTACGACTTTCCCACTGCAAATATACTGCTTTTTGTCAAATATGCAAAGTCTGACAGGCCAATCCGGCTATTTTCTTAGTCCAGGTTGGTGAAGATGAAAGGAAGAATGTCATCTACCTGACTGAATTTCAGGATCTTGTCTTTTCCGTAGAAGAGGACGCTCATCTTTCCTCCGCTGACTTTCTGATATTCGGCCATGACCTGGCGGCAGGCTCCGCATGGAGCAGTGATGCCGCTGTTCAGCAGGCCGTTCTGTGCCCCTGTTATGGCAATGCTCCTCATCTGGAGGTCCGGATGGTTCGCGTGAGCTGCAAACATAGCCGTCCTTTCCGCGCAAAGTCCTGACGGATAAGCCGAGTTCTCCTGATTCGCCCCGGTGACAATGCTTCCGTCGGACAGTCTCACGGCAGCCCCGACATTGAAGTTGGAATATGGCGCATATGAGCCTGCCAATGCCTTTTCGGCGGCTTCGCAAAGCTCTCTGTCCTGCGGTTCAAGTTCCTGTACGGAACCGAATTCCTGATAGTCTATTTCTATTTTCTTGTTTGTCATAATGTGTTGTAATTTGCGGCTAGTATCGGACAATGTTCCGAATCAATGACTGCCAAACGTTTCAAATATAGTAATTTTTCTCTGATTTAGGTATCTTTGCGGCTGTCAAGGCGCTATTGATCTGGTTCTTTAGCCCGAAAAGAGGAGAAATTTATGAAAGTTTGTGTAGGATTATCCGGAGGTGTGGACTCCAGTGTGGCCGCTCTGTTGCTCAAACAGCAGGGTTACGATGTTTTTGCGATGTTCATGCAGAACTGGCACGACACGGAAGGGACATTGCACGGTGACTGCGAATGGGAAGAAGACAAATTCGTGGCCGAAATGGTCGCGAGGAAAATAGGTATCCCGTTCTATTTCATTGACTTGAGCAATGAATACCGTCAGCGTGTGGTGGACTATATGTTCGATGAATACTCCAAGGGAAGGACGCCGAACCCGGACGTGCTCTGCAACAGGGAGATAAAGTTCGACGCATTCCTGAAGGCCGCTCAGAAAATGGGTGCGGATATGGTGGCCACCGGGCATTATTGCCGTAAGGAACCTGCGCTAGACGCTGAAGGGAACCAGATTGTCAATGACGGCAAGCCTGTGTGGCGCATCCTGGCTGGTTCGGATCCGAACAAGGACCAGAGCTATTTCCTGTGTCAGCTGACTGAAGACCAGCTTTCCAAGGCATTGTTCCCGATAGGTGACATCTGCAAGCCGGAAGTGCGGCGGCTCGCTGCGGAAGCGGATTTGCCTTCAGCAGAGAAAAAGGACTCCCAGGGTATCTGCTTCGTGGGAAAAGTGGACCTTCCGGTATTTCTCCAGCAGAAGCTCAAGTCTGTGGAAGGTGACGTGGTCGAAGTGTATGACGCCTTCTATGAAGATTCTCCGCAGTACTGTTTCCTCAGGGATACGATGTCTTCCATTCTGAAGAACCGCTTGGCGGGTGATGCGGAGATGATAACTGATTATATATCAGATGACAAGGCTGCACATTCTCAGGCCGGGGATTATGAGGGAGGCTGCCATGCGGAGTCTGTCTATTCTTATGACAGTATCGGTGCATTGTCAGATGATGATCTTCTGCGCCTGTCCCGTCCTGTTACGTATGAGTCGATAAAATTCGAAACTGAGACATACCGCTCCGGTAAGCGTCATGTCAAGAAAACCCGTTATAAATCAAATCCTTACGGTGCTGTAGTAGGCCGTCACGAGGGAGCCCAGTTCTATACCATCGGCCAGCGCAAGGGCCTGAACATCGGAGGCCATAAAGACTCGCTTTTCGTGATTTCCACTGACATTGAAAACAATATAATATATGTAGGGGAGGGACACCGGCACAAGGGCCTTTCGCGCAGTTGCCTGATGGTCGCGCCTGAAGAGATACATTGGATCCGGGAGGACTTGCGGATGAAGGACGGAGAAATACGCCGGTACAGAGTGCGTATCCGTTATCGCCAGCCGTTGCAGGATGCGCTGCTGGTCAAGAGACCGTCGGGGCTGTTTATCCTGTTTGAAACTCCACAGAGGGGCATCACGCCGGGACAGTTCGCCGTGTGGTATGACAGGGATGAAATGATCGGTTCAGGGGTAATATAATAAGAAATCTATCCTCGAAAATTCTCCACAAAGTAAAAAATCAGGCGGAAAAACTTCCGTCTGATTTTTTTGGAGCCACTCAAGGGGTTCGAACCCTCGACCTGCGCATTACGAATGCGCTGCTCTACCAACTGAGCTAAAGTGGCAATTCGTCCCTCTCCGAACGAAATGGATTGCAAATGTAATGCTAAAAGCTTATTTTTGCAAGGATTGACCATCGAAATATTTGATAGTTATGAAAAATATAGGAAAAATGTTGTTGACATTGGCATCAGTTGCTGCTGTGGCGTCCTGCGCGGACTGCAATAACAAGAAGAAAGGCGATTTCAAGTACCTCGTGGATGAGTTTGCTGATATCAAGATCATGCGGTATCAGATTCCAGGGTGGGAAAAATTGACATTGAAACAGAAAGAGTATGTCTATCACCTGAGCGAGGCAGCAAAATTCGGATGGGACATTTACTGGGACCAGAACTGCAAGGACAATCTTGCAGTGAGAAAGGTGCTGCAGAACATCATTGAAAATTACAAGGGTGACCGTACCTGCAAGGAATACAACCAGTTCCTCGTCTATGCGAAACGCGTATTCTTCAGCAGCGGCATCCATCATCATTATGCTGAGGACAAGTTCTTCCCGCAGTGCAGCCAGGAGTATTTCCGTTCATTGATGGAGGCAGTGGGTGATACGGACAAATGCGAGGCATTGCTGCCGGTCATCTATTCTCCGGAACTTTATGCACAGAGGCGTTCTTCCTCGGCTGATGGCGATATCGTGGCACTTTCTTCAGTGAATTTCTATGAGGGAGTCACCAGAGACGAAGTCGAAAAATATTATGCGGGCATCATTGACCCGAACGATCCTGAGCCGATTTCTTATGGCTTGAATACCAAGGTGGTAAAGGGTGCTGACGGTGTGATCCGTGAAGAGAAGTGGAAAGTCGGCGGCATCTACGGTCCGGCAATCGAGAAGATCTGCGAGGAACTCGAGAAGGCCAAGGCTGTGGCTGAGAACGATACCCAGAAGAAGGAGATTTCCGAACTTCAGGAGTATTACAGGACCGGTGACCTCAAACTTTGGGACAAATACAACATCACTTGGGTAACTGATACGCTCGGCACAGTCGATTTCACGAACGGTTTCGTCGAGGATTACAATGACCCGCTCGGCCGCAAGGCTTATTGGGAGGCTTTGGTCAATGTGAAGGACTCCGCCGCTTCAGCGCGCACCGAACTGCTCAGTGCCAATGCCCAGTGGTTTGAGGACAATGCGCCGATTGATCCGCGTTTCAAGAAAAAGAGTGTCAAGGGTGTGAGTGCCAAGGTGATAGATGCTACCTGTCTCGGCGGCGGATGCTATCCTGCCACCCCTATCGGCATCAATCTTCCTAATGCGGACTGGATCCGCAAGGAATACGGCTCCAAGTCAGTGACCATTGCCAATATCACCCACGCCTATGATGCGGCGGCCAATGAGTCTCCGAAATCAGTGCTTGAGGAGTTCGCTTATTCCGAGGAGGAAAAGGCAATGCAGAAGAAATACGGTTCTTACGATGATGAAATCCACACAGACCTGCATGAATGCCTCGGCCATGGCTCAGGACAGTTGCTTCCTGGCGTGTCAGGAACAGCGATGGGCGAGTATGCATCTGCATTGGAAGAGGCAAGGGCTGACCTGTTCGGACTTTACTACATTGCAGACCCTAAGCTGGTGGAACTCGGCATCCTTTCTGACCCTGAGGCTTATAAGGCCCAGTATTCCAATTACATACGCAACGGCCTGATGGTCCAGACGAACAGAATCGAACTTGGCCGCCAGATCACCGAGGCGCATATGCAGAACAGACAGCTGATCGCTGCATGGTGCTATGAGCAGGGACTTCAGGACAATGTCATCGAGAAGAAAGTGAAGAACGGCAAGACCTATTTTGTGGTCAATGATTTCGAGGCTCTCCGTGCCCTCTTCGGAAAACTTCTCGCTGAAATACAGCGTATCAAGTCAGAGGGCGACTACCAGGCCGGCAAGGAACTGATTCAGAAATATGCGATGGACATTGACCCGGAACTTCACAAGGAGGTAAGGGACAGGTATGCGGCTCTCGGCCTCAAGCCTTACGGCGGTTTTGTCAATCCTGAGATCGTGCCGGTGGAAAAGGACGGCGTGATCGTGGATTACAAGGTGGAATACCCTGACGACTATCTCGGTCAGATGCTCCAGTACTGCCATAAGTACTCTACATTGTAACCATGCGTTACAGCACATCAGAAGAATATCTCAAAGGATTCAGGACATATCTCCGTGTCGAGCGGAATATGTCCTCGAATTCTTATGAGGCGTATTGCTCGGACGTTCGCGAAATGTTCTTGTCAATATGCAAGGTCAGGGAAGTGCAGGACTTGAGTCCGCTCAGCATAACGAAAGAGGAACTGACCGGCTATGTGGAAAGCCGCGCCAACAATGACGAACCTGTCTCCAAGCGCACTCAGGCGAGGATATTGAGCTCGTTGAGGTCATTTTTCGGCTGGCTGGTGATGGAAGGCGAGATCGAGGAAAATCCGTGTGACGGCATCAGTTCACCGAAAATAGGACGGTATCTGCCTTCTGTCCTGTCTGTCGAAGAGGTCGAGGCAATCATGGATTCGGTGGACCTTACCAAATGGAACGGGTTGAGGGACAGGGCGATACTGGAAATGCTGTACGGTTCCGGACTCCGTGTGTCTGAAGCGTCCGCCCTCAAGATTTCTGATGTGTTTCTGGAGGAAGGCTTCGTAAGGGTAGTGGGAAAGGGAAACAAGGAAAGGGTGGTCCCTATGGACGAGCCTGCCGTGATGGCCGTGAACAACTACCTTCCGGTGCGTCCTGAACCGTCTTCTCCGAAGTTTGCCGATACCCTGTTCCTGAACAAGTCAGGTGCGGCAATCAGCAGAATTTCTGTTTTCAATATGGTGAAGAAACAGGCTATGGCAGCCGGTATCCATAAGGAGATCTCTCCGCATACGTTCCGCCATTCGTTTGCGACCCACCTGATAGAAGGCGGTGCCGACCTGAGGGCAGTCCAGGAAATGTTGGGGCACGAAAGCGTATTGACAACAGAGATATACACCCACATTGACAGTGAAACTTGGCAGAAGAACATCATTGAACATCATCCTATGAAATAGAAAATTACTTATCTTTGAGAAAATTACTTATCTTTGTAGGACTATGATTTACGCGAAAAACATAGCGGGAAAACTGCTCGGGACAGTGCTTTTCATTGTCCTGGCTGTCGTCTCCTGTACCAAATATGACGAGCCGGTAATAAAAGATGCCGGCACCAGAAGAACAGAGGTTCCTGCCAAATGCAAGGTGCTGCTGCTTTATTCGGCCGGGTTCAACAGCCTGTGCAGCCAACTGGAGGCGGATGTGGACGACATGGCTTCAGGTTACCTGCCGCTCCGCAATTCCGCTGCCGCATCTGTTCTGGTCTATTCGCGCAGGCTTACCGAATCCAGACGATATACAGACCCCGCGCCTTCCTATCTGATCCGACTTTCGAGAGACGCTTATGGCAATGTTTTACGCGATACGCTGAAGACTTGGCCGAAGGAAATGGTTGCGGCTTCCGTAAAGGCTGTCAATGAAGTGCTTACGTCTGTCAAGGAACTTTATCCCAATGCTGATTACGGGATGATTTTCTCTTCGCATGGCACCGGCTGGCTGCCTTCCGGCTATTATTCTTCAGGTACGATCACCAATATCGCTACGGCATTGTCACCTTCAGAAGGTCTGAACTATGACTTGGTTCCAGTGCCCTATAGGGAGTTTCACGGTGATGACCAGATCAAGGTCAAGAGCATAGGTGCTGACAACATCAATTCCAGCGAAGCATATGAAATGAACATCGAGGACTTCGCTGCTGCGATACCGATGAAGTTGGACTATATGATTATCGATGCTTGCCTGATGGGCGGAGTGGAAGTGGCCTATGCGCTGAGAAACAAATGCGACAAGCTGGTATTCTCTCAGGCTGAGGTGCTTGCGGACGGACTCTGCGATTACAACACGGTGGCCAAGAGGCTGTTGCTCAGCAGTGAGCCTGACTTGCTGGGGGTCTGTTCTGATTCATGGGAGCTCTATTCTTCACAGTCGGTGGAATGGCGCCGCTCTCTGACCATTTCAATGGTTGACTGCACCAGATTGTCACCTCTCGCTGAAGCCTGCAGAAAACTGTTTTCAGAGCATCAGTCTGAAATCATGTCCGTGTGGCCGGATGACGTGCAGGGCTATTTCCGGTTCAGCAAGCATTGGTTCTATGACCTCGAGGACATTCTTGTGAAGGCCCGTATTCCGGAAAGCGACCTGGAGGACTTCAGAAATGCAATGAACGGATGCATTCTCTATAAAAATGCATCCGTCAACTTCCTTCTGGATTTCACTATCAAAACTTTCTGCGGCTTGAGCATGTATCTTCCGTCAGACGGCAATGCCACTCTGAACGAATTCTACAAGACATTGTCCTGGAACGTGGATACCGGCCTGGTCAGATAGAAAAGCTGTTATTCGGCGTTGTTTTTTTCTTGTGCCAATGCTTCATTGAAACACTGACGGCAGAGGGGCTCATATACGTCTTTCTCTCCGAGCACCACGAGTTTGTGGCTCTTGGTGAGCCTGTGTGAGTGGTTTGCCAGGTTTCCGCATTTTACGCAGATGGCATGGACTTTCTGCACGTCTTCAGCTATGGCCATAAGTCCCGGAATAGGGCCGAAAGGCTTGCCCATGTAGTCTGTGTCAAGACCTGCTATTATAACTCGTTTTCCCTTGTCGGCCAGCTCCTGAGCGACCTGTATGAGGCTTTCGTCGAAGAACTGCGCTTCATCCACACCGATTACCTGGGTGTCTTCAGCGGCGTCCAGCATCTTTGAGGCCTCCTTGATCGGGGTGCACGGAATGCTGTGCAGGTCGTGGGAAACCACGTCAACATCAGAATAGCGCTTGTCGATCGCCGGTTTGAAGATTTCTATTTTCTGGTTTGCGAACTGAGCTCTTTTCAGTCGTCTTATGAGTTCTTCTGTCTTGCCGGAGAACATTGAGCCGCAGATGACTTCGATGCAGCCGGGCTTGTTTGGTGTTTCTGGATACATAATCATTGGTTGAAATGGATTGCGAATTTAGTAATTTAAATGTACATTTGTGCAATACTCAAATGAAAGAAGTTGTTTTCAAATGATAAAACGGCTTCCAATAATCTTGAAACCTTATGGACAAGAGCCCGAAAGAAATATTGGCAGAACTTGACGCGGAGCTTTCCGCCCTGAAGGCCAGAGTCGGTGAGATCGAAAAAAAAGTGGAGCTGCTCCGCAATGAACTGGATTTGGAACCTGCTGAGCCGCTGGACTTGGGGACAGCTGACTATCTGTATGATATAGCGGATGCAGTTCCGGAAGACATTCCGGCTGAGAATGTGCCTGAGGCAGTTGCTGACGACATGCCTGCAGACGTGTTTGCTGAAAATGCCGGAGAGAATGTCGGGGAAAGCGTTCCGGACGACATTCCTGAGGCGGAGTCCGAAGCTGAGCCTGAGGCGGAACCTGAGACGGAACCGGAGACGGAAAACCTTCCGGAATCTGAGCCGGAGGTGGAACAGGAGTCTGAAGACCTGCCGGAAGCTGTTCCCGGACAGGAAATACAAGCGGAACCTGAGACTGAAGCAGAGCCTGAACAGGTAGCAGGAACTGAGCCTGAACCGAAACCGGAAGACCTTCCGGAGAAGGACGGATTCTCATTATTCGGCGGAATGGCAGAAGAAGAGGAGCCTAAGGCAAAAAAGACTAAAGCGCAGTCAGAGCACAGACAGTATTCTGGACATAAGGTGATAGCGGACCAGAAATACGGAAACGAAGCCTGGAGAAATGATATGCCGGGCCCGGAAGTGAAGGACGTCCGCAGCGCCATTTCGCTCAATGACAGGGTGATGTTCATCAGCACGCTGTTCCGCGACGATTCGATGCTGTTCCAGGATGTCATCAATAAGATCAATGCCCTGACCACGCTCGAAAAGGCTGTGCAGTATCTTAAGGAAAACTTCCCGGAGTGGGATATGGATTCGGAACTTGTTTACAGGTTCATGATGTCCGTAAGAAGAAAAATCAGGTAACCGATGGAAACCCAAGGCAAACTGTATATAGTCCCGACACCCGTCGGGAATCTTGAAGATATGACTTACAGGGCAGTGAAAGTCCTGAAGGAAGCGGACCTTATTCTCGCGGAGGACACGAGGACAAGTTCCGTGCTTCTGAAACATTATGACATCCACGGAAAACTGCAGTCCCATCACAAATTCAATGAGCACCAGACTGCTTCCGTCATCAAGGACAGAATATTGGCCGGGCTCAATGTCGCGCTGATAAGCGACGCGGGAACACCGGGAATATCAGACCCGGGCTTTCTGCTCGTGCGTACTTGTGCTGCGGAAGGCATTGAAATACAGACTCTTCCTGGGGCGACAGCCTGCATCCCGGCAGTCGTGTCATCCGGCCTGCCTTGCGACAGGTTCTGCTTCGAGGGCTTTCTGCCTGTGAAGAAAGGCCGTCAGACATTGCTGACGACATTGGCCACAGAGCCGAGGACAATGGTGTTCTACGAGTCTCCTTACCGGCTTGTGAAGACATTGGAGCAGTTTGCTGGTTATTTCGGCCCTGACAGGGAATGTTCCGTGGCCAGAGAGATTTCCAAACTGCATGAGGAACATCGCAGGGGTACTCTTGAAGAAGTTGCTGCCTGGTTCCGCGAACACGAACCGAAGGGAGAAATCGTGATAGTGGTGGCCGGGTGCCAGAAAACCAAGCGTAGAGAGGACGACGCTGAGGATTAGAAACATCGTGGCAGGTGGTTCTAAAATAGATGAATGATAATAAAAAGGGGCGTAAACTATCTCCCTCTTTCGTGACCGGCGCCATCGCGCTGGCATTTCTTGCTGTCGGCTATCAGACAGCGCTTTTCGTGCATAGGGCTGCTGCGCTCAAGATTCTGTCGGACGAAACTGTGCCTGATACTGTCTATGTGGCTGTAGATGAGGCTTTTGCTGCTTCAGGTCAGGCCGTCGTCAGTGGCGTTCCGGTGTCAGGAAATTCCGACGTGCGGCGGCTGCCAGAGAAATCCGTATCGGCAGGAAACGCCCGGCAGCAGGTCTCTGGCAAAAAGACCGTCATGGCACGGAAGCAAGGTGTCCGACCGGAAGCAGCCGCTGCAGTCGCCGTCGCCATCGCCCCGCGCACTTATGAAAATTTCAGGTTCAATCCCAATGTCGTGTCTGTCAATGATTTGAGGCGTCTCGGCTTTTCTCTCAAGCAGGCGGAATCCATCGATAATTACAGGAAAAAAGGCGGCAAGTTCAGACGGAAAGAAGATTTTGCCAAATCCTATGTGGTAGCCGATTCCGTATATCGCAGACTGGAAAAATACATTGACATACCTCTTCTGGACATTAACAGGGCTGATTCGGCGGAATTCGACGCGCTCCCGGGAATCGGTGGATATTTCGCGGCGAAGATAGTAGAGTACAGGTCGCGGTTAGGCGGCTATTCCTGCAAGGAGCAGCTGATGGAAATCTATCATCTGGACAATGAAAAATACAGTAGATTCTGCGACCTCATAACAGTAGGGGAGTCCAGGCCTTTCCGCCTGTGGACCATGCCTGCGGATTCATTGAAACTGCACCCTTATATCCGTAACTGGAAGACTGCCAATGCAATAGTGCTGTACAGGGACAATAATCCCCGCGAACTCTGGACCGTGGAAGGTCTTCGGAATGCGGGGATATTGGATGATGCAACTGCAGATAGACTGTCGCGCTGCCGTATTGAGCAAGTCCTCAAAAACGTTGCTGGAAACTAGTCTGAAACGTGTTTCAGAGCTTCGCGGATCTTGCTCTCGATTTCTTCACTGAGCTCGGCATTGTCAGCGATAAGCTGCTTGGTGGCTTCACGTCCCTGTGCAAGTTTCTGGTCGCCGTAGCTGAACCATGAACCGCTCTTTCCGATAATGCCGTATTCGACACCGAGGTCCACGATTTCGCCGGTATGGGAGATGCCCTCACCATAGACGATGTCGAACTCCGCTTTCTTGAAAGGTGGAGCCATCTTGTTCTTCACTACCTTTACTTTGGTGCGGTTTCCGAGAGCTTCCTCGCCGTCCTTGATCTGGGTGGTACGGCGCACGTCGATTCTGACAGATGCGTAGAACTTCAGTGCATTACCGCCGGTGGTGGTCTCAGGGTTACCGAACATGACGCCGATCTTCTCACGGAGCTGGTTGATGAAAATGCAGCAAGTGTTTGTCTTGCTGATGTTTGCAGTCAGCTTTCTGAGCGCCTGGCTCATAAGTCTTGCCTGGAGGCCGACCTTGTTGTCACCCATCTCGCCTTCAATTTCCGCCTTAGGCGTAAGAGCTGCTACGGAGTCGATAACGATTATGTCGATGGCGCCTGACCTGATGAGGTTGTCGGCGATTTCGAGAGCCTGCTCGCCATTGTCCGGCTGTGAAATGAGAAGTGTCTCGAGGTCCACTCCCAGAGCCTTTGCGTAAGAACGGTCGAATGCGTGCTCAGCATCGATCATCGCGGCGATACCGCCTGCCTTCTGTGCCTGGGCTATCGCGTGGATGGCCAATGTGGTCTTTCCGCTGGATTCAGGACCGTAGATTTCAATGATTCTGCCTTTCGGATAACCTCCGATTCCCAAGGCATGGTCAAGAGCGATGGAACCGCTCGGTATTACCTGATGTTCATCCCATTGTGGCTGCTCTCCCAACTTCATGATGGTGCCTTTCCCATAGTCTTTCTCAATCTTGTCGATTGTCGCCTGCAACGCTTTCAGTTTCCCGGAATCAACCTGAGCGCCTGCATCTTTTACTGCTTCTTTAGCCATAATGTATAAATTTTTGTTCTATAATGCGGATTCGCCCGCATTCTCTACAAAGATAGAAAAATCAACGCAAACGGAAATGAAAAATTAACTAAATTTGTAGATGCCCACATTGACTTGTGGAACAATGAATTTTATGATGAACGGGAAAGATATAAAATACAAGCTTTTAGGCAAGACTCCGGAGGAGTTGAAGGAAATTGCAGTCAAATGCGGTCTGCCGTCTTATGCGGGCGGACAGATAGCGCAGTGGCTTTACAAGAAGAAGGTGAAGAGCATTGACGAGATGACGAATCTCTCGAAGGCAGGCAGGGAACGTCTTGCGGAATCTTATGAAACAGGTGCCGTGGCATATTCAGAGTGCATGGAGTCGGTGGACGGCACCAAGAAGTACCTTTTCCCCGTAACCTGCTCCCTGCTGGGAGGATTGAACCGGATAGAGACTGAGAATGCGGGGACAGTAGAGTCCAGTAGCATTGAAGCGGTGATGATTCCGGAACTGGACAGGAGGACATTGTGCGTCTCCTCTCAGGCCGGCTGCAAGATGGGCTGCAAGTTCTGCATGACCGGCAGACAGGGCTTCCACGGGAACCTTTCCGCGGCCGACATACTCTCGCAGTTCGTATCGGTGGATGAGGCTGAGCAGCTTACCGGAACCGTGTTCATGGGAATGGGCGAGCCGCTGGACAATTATGACAATGTGAAGAGGGCGATAGATGTGCTGACAGCAGACTGGGGCTTCGGATGGAGTCCAAAGCGTATAACTCTCTCATCTATAGGCGTTTTGCCTACGCTTAAGCGCTATCTGGATGAGACACGCTGCCATCTTGCCATCAGTATGCATGATGCGTTTCCGGATGAGCGTGGGGAACTGATGCCGGTCCAGCGTTCATATGACATAAAAGAAGTGATCGGCCTGATAAGACAGTATGACTTCACGGGACAGAGACGCGTAAGTTTCGAATACACGATGTTCGACGGGTTCAATGATGACAAACGTCATTGTGATGCCATCATAAGACTGTTGTCCGGTCTCGAATGCCGGGTGAACCTCATCCGTTTCCACAAGATACCTGACTTTCCGTATCAGTCATCGTCGGACGGGGTGATGACAGTATTCCGTGACAGGCTGAACAAGGCCGGTATCACTGCCACTGTCAGGGCATCGAGAGGTGAAGATATTTTCGCTGCCTGCGGAATGCTTGCAGGCCGTCACAAAAGTTGATAAAAGCTGAAGATTATGAAGAACACTGCTACTGGATATATGCTGACGTTGGTCAGTATCCTGCTGTCAATCACGATGTTGGCACAGGAGGCTTATGCCCAGCCGGGCATCGGAGTGGATCCTGAAAAGGATTCCCTGTCAATGAAGGATCTGCAGGCGTACCTGTCGAAGATAAGGGAAAAGCGTCCGACTGTGGCGCTGGTCCTCAGCGGCGGCGGGGCCAAAGGTGTCTCTCATATCGGCGTGATCGAGTATCTGGACTCGCTGCAGATTCCTGTGGACGTGGTTTTGGGTACGAGTATGGGCGGACTTATAGGTTCGTTGTATTCGCTCGGCTATTCACCTGAGCAGATGGATTCGCTCGTGCGCTCGTTTGACTGGGACGTGGCGCTTACCGACAGGGTTCCACGAAAGTACAAATCCTACAATACCACGAAATACAAGGAGAAGATTCTCCTGTCGTTCCCGTTCTATTACTCGAAGAAAACGTATGCGAACAAGCTGGAACAGGATATCCAATATGCCGGCGCGGAAAAGAAATACAAGAAGATGCATTTCGGTGCCAACGACAATGAAGACGCGACAAGGCAGGTGAGGGACAATCTTCTGGGCAGTCTGCCGTCAGGATTTGCGTTCGGGCAGAATGTGAACAATATATTCAGTTCATTGACAGTCGGTTACCAAGACCATATGGACTTCATGGACTTGCCGATTCCGTTCGTCTGTGTGGCGACCGAGATGGTGACAGCCAAGCCTAAGATCTGGTATGACGGCAAGTTGAACACGGCATTGCGTTCGACGATGTCCATTCCGGGAGTGTTCGCCCCGGTGAAAGTGGACGGAATGGTGCTCGTGGACGGAGGCATGAGGGACAATTATCCGACCGACATTGCAAAGGAAATGGGTGCGGACATCATCATCGGCGTGGACCTGTCCTCCGGCTTCAGGGACTATACCCAGCTGAACAACCTCGGTGACATCATCTCCCAGGGCGTGGACATGCTCGGCCGCCAGTCCTATGAAAGCAATGTTTCCATTCCGGATGTGACGATACGTCCGAGACTGGATGAGTTCAATATGATGAGCTTTGACGACAAGAGCGTTGCCACGATTCTCCAGCGTGGAAGGGAAGCGGCTGATGCTCAGAAAGTTGCGTTGGACAGCCTTAAGCGGATTATCGGCCCGGGAAAGACAGAGCTGAGGAACCGCAGGGCCATAGATATAAATACTGAGCCGGTAAGAATTTCCAGAGTGGAGATTCATGGCGTCACCGACAAGGAGTCCAAGTATCTTCAGCGGAAAATAGGCATCAATCCGAATGTGGCCATCAGTAAAACAGCCATCGAAGATGCGGTGGCGACGATTTATGGAACGGACGGTTTCGACTATGTCACTTATGAACTGCTCGGAAAAGATGAACCTTATGACTTGGTGATCAACTGCAAACGCGGTCCTATTCACCAGTTCGGTATCGGAGGGCGTTTCGATACAGAGGAAATCGTGTCCGTGTTGTTGAATTTCGGACTCAATGTCCACAAACTTCAAGGCCCTGCATTCGACTTTACTGCAAAGGTTGGCACGAACCCTTATGCCAAGGCACATTTCTACCTGGCAGGCTCCAGAGGCCCTACCATCAATTTCGACGCATCACTTAAATGGACAGACCGAAACCAGTTCAAACTTGGCACAAGTGATTATAAGGTAGCGTATTTCAATATTCGGGAAGAACTGTATCTTTCCAATATCCGCTTGCGCAAGTTCGACGTGCGTGCCGGACTCAGGAACAACTATTTCAAGTTGAACTCCGCGATGACCGACAAGGTCAATGGTGATTACGACTTCGGAAACCTTACCAACAGTTTCCTCTCCATCTATGGAAATTTGCGTGCGGATACGTTCAATGACGGATATTTCCCGACCAGCGGCTTTACTTTCGGCTTGGGATACGAGTATGTGTTCAAGGGCTTGAAACGGCACATCACTCCATTCCATGCTCTGACTCTTGATTTCAAGACTGTAGGCCAGACACGCGGGTCGTTGGCTGTAATACCGTCATTTTCAGCGCGATATGTGTTCGGTGGAAATCCGTCCCTGCCATATCTTAATGTCATGGGCGGAGCGATACCTGGCAGATATCTGGACCAGCAGATGACATTCGCCGGAATCAATTACGCTACGGCAATGTCCAATTTCCTGGCGATTGCCCGCACTGACTTCCGCTTCAAACTGTTCAAGAACAACTATCTTACGGCCATGCTGAACTACGCCGTGTCAGTGTCCGACCTTTCTGATTTCGGAGATGTGGACAAGACCTACGGTGTGGTAGGCGCCGGCCTCAAGTACTCGTACGATTCCATAATCGGTCCTGTCGAACTTGATCTGCATTGGGCTTCAAGGCATTACAAGACAGGAATGTATCTGAATATCGGTCTGTATTTCTAAAATCTGCAAGGTGATGGATGAGGGGAAATATCTGAAGGTATTGAATACGCTTCAGGCAAGGTGCTCGCGGAGTGAATGCTGCAGCCGGGATATGCGCACCAAGGCACTTAAAGCGCTGGATGGGGATGAGGAAGCGGCGGAAAGGATTGTCGCTTCGCTGGTGGCGGACAAGTTCGTGGACGATTTGCGTTACGCATCCGCGTTTGCACGTGAAAAGTCTTCACTGTCAGGCTGGGGAGTGCAGAAAATATCCTTTGCATTGACGGGCAAAGGCATTGACAGGCAGACGATTGCGGAAGCGCTGGAAGACATTGACACTGATGCGGCTGCAAATAAGCTGGATTCTGTTCTGGCCGCGAAACTGCGCACTCTTTCATCAGATCCTCAGCGACGGGTGAAACTGCTCAGGTTTGCGCTCGGGCGCGGCTATGGCTATGATGAGGTGAAATCGGCCGTTGACAGATTGCTCTCGGAAGAGGACTAGACGTGTTTCTGTCTGTTGTGGACTTTCTTTATGATGTATGTGACGACTCCCCAGACCGTGAAGTCGTTGCTTTCCGTAACGTGAATCGGCTTGTATGACTTGTTTGCCGGAAGCAGCCACATCTCGCTGACCTGCTGGAGAATACGGTAGGAAACGCCGGGTTTCGGGGCATTGACGCTCTTGCCTTCGCCCACCTTCTCGGGGTCGGAGAAAGATATGTATTTCAATGTGAATTCCCCGTCGATGAAGCAGACCGCCATGTCGCCTTCCTGCGCATTCAACGCCTTGTCTATCACGAGGATATCGCCTTCTTCCACTCCTGCGTCAATCATCGAATCACCCACCACGCGGCCGTAGAATGTCGCAGCCGGATGCCTTACGAGTTCGGCATTCAGGTCAATGCATTTGTTCATGTAGTCCTGTGCCGGAGAAGGAAAACCTGCGTGAATGCCGTCTTCCGCCATCGGGGGCAGACCATTTTTTTCTACGTCGATGTCCATTGGGTAAAATTCTTCTGCGAAGTTACTATTATTTTTCTAATTTTGCGGTATGGAATTAGTCGAGGAAGTCAATGCATTTCTGTCAGAATGGTCTGAGGTGGTCCGCTTGGAGACGCCTCAGGGGCTCACGGCATTGGCCTGCGGAAAAAAAGCATTGGTCCTGCCGGTTCCGGTGAGAAGCAGATCCGCCGAAGAGGCTTTCCGTGTCAATGCATTGGTGCGCCTGTCGCTTGATTTTCTGATGACGTCATTTCCCGAAACTAAGGTTGTGATACTTCCTGAGGATATGTGGCGGGCAAGGCCTGAGATGATGAGACCGCGTCTGCTCGCCCAGATAGGCCGGTTCAGGTCAATCTTTGCCAGAAATACTACCGCACACAGGATTACCGGACCCGAGGCGGCTGAATTCCTGAAGAAATGGCATACGTATTCGGACGCTGCGTCGCGATACAGATATGGACTCTTTCTCGGAGGAACGCTCCTTGTGGCTGTGGCCACGTTCTCGTCTGCCCGGACATGGCAGAAGCAGGAAGGCGTCGTAAGGTCCTATGAATGGGTGCGTTATGCGTCACTGCCGGATGTCCGTGTCGTTGGCGGTATGGGAAAACTGCTCAAGGCTTTTGTGAGAGACATCGGGCCTGACGACGTCATGAGTTACGCGGACCTTGAGTGGACTGACGGAGAGGTCTATGACAGGCTCGGTTTCAGGGAAGAGGGGCTGCGCGGGAGTGTGCTGTTTTCGGTCAATGAAAAGACTTGGGAGCGCAAGGCATTGGCCTCAGATATGTCGGAGCCGCAGGGCTCTCTGTATCACGTGAATCTCGGCAGCAGAAAGTACAGGCTGAAAGTGGAAGGCAAGGATGAAAAATAGGAAACATACATTCTGGGGGAGGTTATGGAGGTTTTTGTTCATAAAACTTCCAGTGGCCTTCGTCGTGATAACTGTGCTGTGGGTGCTTATGCTGAAATGGGTGCCTGTCTATGTCACACCGCTTATGATACAGCGCTCGGTGCAGTACCGGAATGACAAGTCGTTCCATACCCGCAAGGCCTGGGTGAGTTACGACAGGATTTCGCCTGAGCTGGCCAAGGCCGTGATAGCGAGTGAGGACAATCTTTTCGATACCCACAGCGGATTTGACTGGAAGCAGATAAACAAGGCTATAGACGACCATGAACGTGGGAAAAAACTGCGTGGGGCGAGCACGATTTCGCAGCAGACAGCCAAGAATGTGTTCCTGCTACCTTCCCGCAATTTCGTCAGAAAAGGCCTGGAGGCATATTTTACTGTGCTCATTGAAAATATCTGGGGCAAGAAGCGTATAATGGAGGTCTATCTCAATGTGGCTGAAATGGGGCGGGGCATCTATGGGGCCCAGGCTGCCGCTGAATGTCACTTCCGCAAGAATGCCTCGAAACTTACCAGACAGGAGTCGTGCCTGATCGCCGCCTGTCTGCCCAATCCGCTGAAGCGCAATGCAGGAGCACCTTCCGGATATGTGCGAGGCAGGGCTGCGATGATCCAGAGTCTGGAAGCCAAGCTTTCTTATCCTGAATGGGTTGCATCTCGGAAATAATGACTAAATTTGGAGACTTAATAAAACACTTATATTGACAATGGACGCAATTGTAAAAACCGACTTCAGTTTTCCCGGCCAGGTCGGCAAGTATGTAGGGAAAGTACGCGACGTGTATGACATTGACGGCAAGTACCTTGTGATGGTGGTTTCAGACCGCATTTCCGCATTTGACGTGGTCCTCCCTGAGGGTATTCCCTATAAAGGACAGGTCTTGAACCAGATAGCCGCCAAGTTCCTTGACGCGACTTCTGACATTGTTCCGAACTGGAAGATCGCTTCCCCTGACCCTATGGTGACTGTCGGTTACAAGTGCGAGCCGTATCGAGTGGAGATGGTCATCCGCGGTTGTCTTGCCGGTCATGCCTGGAGAGAGTATCAGGCAGGGAAGAGAACGCTCTGCGGAGTTCAGCTTCCTGACGGAATGGTGGAAGGCCAGGCTTTCCCGGAACCGATCATCACTCCTTCCGCAAAGGCTTCCGAGGGACATGATGAGGACATTACCCGCGAGGAAATCATCGCTCAGGGAATTGTGCTGGAGGAAGATTACATCCAGATAGAGAAATATACCAGGGCCATATTCAAGAGAGGCCAGGAAATCGCTGCCAAGATGGGGCTGGTTCTGGTGGATACCAAATATGAGTTCGGCAAACTTGACGGAAAGATATATCTGATGGACGAGGTCCATACTCCGGATTCTTCACGTTATTACTATGCCGACGGCTACGAGGAAAGGCTCCGCAAGGGCGAGAAGCAGAAGCAGCTCTCCAAGGAGTTCGTGCGTGAGTGGCTGATGGCCAATGGCTTCCAAGGTCTTGAGGGACAGAAAGTTCCTGAAATGACTCCGGAGGTGGTGTCCCACATTGAGGAAAGATACATTGAACTTTATGAAAAGATAACCGGCACAAAGTTCGAAAGACGCGAGTATTCGGCTTCAGATATCGAGCGCAATGTGACGGCTTGTCTTGAGAAGTTATTGGGCGTTTAAGAATCGCTTTAGACAGTTTTCCCGGATTTGAGAACTTATGCATTAGTCGATTGCAACAATTTTTTCGTTTCGTGCGAAAGGGCTTTCCAACCGGAACTGGAAGGAAAGCCCGTTGTGGTTTTGTCCAACAATGACGGATGCGTGGTGGCCCGAAGCAATGAGAGCAAGGCGATGGGTATCAAGATGGGTACCCCGTTCTTCAAGATCCGGGACAAGGTCGAAAGCGGAAATCTCATTGTCCGCTCTTCCAATTACTCTCTTTACGGCGATTTGTCGTCGCGGGTGATGTCCATACTTGCTGCAGCGGTCCCGAAAATCGAAATCTATTCCATCGATGAGGCCTACCTGTGTGTGGACGGCATTGACAAGAAAAAATTGGAAGTCCTGTGTCCTGAGTTGGTGCGGCGTATCCGCAAGTGGGTGGGAATCCCTGTCAGCATCGGTATCGCGTCCACCAAGACATTGGCGAAGGTGGCGAATCATTTTGCCAAGAAATATCCGGGCTACAAGGGCGTTTGCAGGATCGTGACTGAGGAGCAGAGGGTCAAGGCGCTGAAACTCACGCCGATAGGGGATGTCTGGGGAATCGGTCGCAGGGTGGCGCCGAGGCTGCTGGCGATGGGACTGACCACGGCTTTTGATTATGTGTCAATGCCTCAGGACTGGGTGTATAAGAATTTGGGCTTGGGCGGTCTGCGTGTCTGGAATGAACTCAATGGTAAGGAAAGCGTGGAGGAGGAACGTGATGAGGCCAGGCAGTCCATCTGCACTTCCCGTTCATTTGCTGAAACGATTACTGATATTCAGGAACTTAGTGCGCGTGTATCGGATTTTGCCGCCAAATGTGCGGAGAAACTTCGTCACGACGGTACTGCTGCCTACTGCATAAACACTTTTCTCTACACGAACCGTTTCCGTGAGGACAAGCCGCAGGATTTTCCTGACGCCACGATACGTCTGGATATGCCGGCAAGCAGCACCCAGGAGGTGGTCTCGGCCGCACTCAAGGCATTGAAGCTTATCTGGAAACCAGGATTTGAATACAAGAAGGCCGGCGTGGTCGTCTTCGATATCGTGAACCGTGACGAGCGCCAGCTGACGCTCTTCGAGACGGATTCTGCCAAGAAGGAAAAGCAGGATGTCCTCTCCCAAGTCATGGACAATGTCAATGTCTCTTCCGGCCAGAACGTGCTCCGTGTGGCCACCCAGCGTCCCGGCCACTACGCCGACGGCATCCGCCGCGAGCACGCCTCACGCCTCTTCTCCACCGACTGGGACAGCATAATCGAAATACATTGATGTATTATTCTTTTCTCCCGTGGGCGCTGCTGAAAGCGATAATTACTTCGTAGCCCCAGTGATGAGCCGGGGCTGTTTAATTACAAAAGGAATTCTTGAATCTCTTCACCATGAAGAATCGTATTCAGTTTTCCTTTACGAACAATTACGTATTCATTTTCGTAAGGATTACTCTCGCTAACTCGCCTCTTTCGAAATGTTTGATAAGCGATACCTAGAAGGTTCTTAACACGTGAATCTTCAAACATAGCCGCAGCCGAGCCAAAATAGAAGTGCTCGTGCGTATCCTTCACTTCGACGTGAATGATTGTCCTGTCTTGTTTTAACATGATTTGATTGGCTGCAAATATAGTTAATAGTCTACAAATATCAAAAAAAAGTGCCTATTAAGGCGGAAGTTAGGAACAATTATACTATATTTGTATCCTGACTAAATGATTGAATTATGTGTCGACGACAAGAGGAAGATAATACTCCTAAGGAGAAACAGTTGGAAGATGGTTTAATAGCCATTGTTAAGGCTCAACTTGAAACACACAAATTATGGGAAATTGATGAATGTGTGCGCATTCTGTTTGAGTTGAGTCATGAGGAAAAATGAGTTCCATCGAACTACCGGGATTCAACCATTTTTCGTATATTTGTACATTTAAAGAAGTAAAATTTGTATGAGTAATGGCTCGATGTTAATATCGGCGGCGACCCAGCGTAACTGGGAAAAATTGAATACTGAGAGTTCTGAGAAACTGAAGCGTAGAGCTAATAAAAGTCGATCAGATAAGTTAATTTTGCCGGAAAATTACATAAACAAGGATGGGTTGGAATCTTTAATTAGTCAGGTTGCAGAATGCTCTTTTTCTGATAAAGACATTTTCTATTGTCTGTGTTTACAGAAACTGAGCCTTATACAAAACAATCCTAATGTTAGAAGGTTTATCTCTGAGTATAAAAGATCCGCTAATATAGATTTCCGCATTCCAGAGGATGTCCTTCGTGATACTAATAGAGATTGGCTGGGTTTTTTATATCAGATGCGTATCCCTGAAGGGCAAAGGAATCTACAAGGGCAGTATTATACAAACTACCGCATCATAAAAGAGATGCTCTCGGGTATAGCTATTCTTCCCGACCAGACCTTTCTTGATCCTTGTTGTGGCACTGGTGCTTTTTTGATGAATGCTGGCGCTACCTCTCTATCTCAGTTATATGGTGTCGATAATGATGAGATTGCCATCATGATAGCAAAGGCCAATTTGATTGCTCTCTATCCCAATGACCAGGTTTATCCTCAGTTGTACTGTGAAGACTATTTAGAAGATACGGTGTTCTCTTCTAGCCATTTAGTCGGGAAATACTATGACTATATCTGTACTAACCCCCCGTGGGGGATTAGTAAAACTGGTCAGTATCCTTCTGATATTATTCACTCAGGAGAACGCTCTTCGTTGTTTTTTGTTAAGGCTTTTGGTCAACTTAAACATGGTGGACGATTGTCTTTTCTAATGCCTTCGTCCTTGTTGAAAATAAAAGTTCACCAGGATCTTCGCTCTTTCATTATGACGAAGACGAAAATTGAAGGGATCTCTTTGTTTAATGAAAGATTCAACGGCGTTTTCACTGACTTTTTCAGCATTACTGCCTCGTGTCAAGATACGGTAGTTGAACAAAAGTATTTTGTCAAAAAAAATGAGCAAGTAATAAGAATAGATAAACATATCATTGGAGAAGAGACGGAGATAGAGTTAAATGCTTCAGACGAACAAGAGATTCTTGCTCAGATTGAAGCAAGAGGAAATGATAACTTATCAAATAGTATTTGGGCGTTAGGTGTTGTCACTGGAGATAACAAGAATAAGCTCAAGAAAGAGCAAGAGAAAGGATATGAGGCTATTTATACAGGGAAAGATATTGGAAAGTATTGCCTAAAGAGTCCTTCTAACTATATTCTCTATGATCGCGCACAACTACAGCAATGTGCGAAGGATGAATATTATAGGTGTCCCGAAAAATTAGTTTACAAGTTTATCTCAAAGTCATTATGCTTTGCATACGACAATAGTTTAAGCTTATTCCTTAATAGCGCCAATATTTTGATTCCATGTATTCAAGGAATGTCAATTAAGACTGTTCTGGCCTTCTTGAATTCAGAGCTCTTCTCATATTATTATTCTAAAAAGTTTTCTGATATAAAGATATTGAAGGGTAATTTGATGACCCTTCCTTTTCCGAAAGTATCCTATCAGCAAGATGCCGACATCTCGGGGTTAGTTAACAGAGTGCTAGAAGGAGAGTCGCATTTGTCTGACACTATAAATGACTACATTTATTCTCTATATGGTTTTTCTCCGTCAATTGTCAAAAAAATAAAAACAGATATTTATGGAAACATTGATCTCTCAACTTAAGGAGCAAATCAAGAAGCTTCCCAAGGGCGTGGCGTCTAAGCTTACGGATGATATCTTAGATAAATTGTATTCTGTCTACCCATTTAACAGATTTGAATATGTCATTTCGCATTTAATCGCCGAAAAAGTCATCTCATTACAAGATTATTTGGAGATCAGAAACAATTATCTGAATCGTAATAAGTATCTGTATATTTTTGAAATAACAGCCCCTCGGACCTTTGGGGAGACTTGGGCTCAACGCCATCTTAACGAGATTGTACCCGAATTAGAGCATCCTTCTGTTCAACATGACCCGAACTATTCCGGTCAGTACGATTTCTGGTTTGATGGGATAAGAATTGAAGTAAAAGCTTCTAGAGCCGTCGATAGAAGGAGCGGCGACACACTCATCATGAAGGCATTGTCTAGTGATAGTAAGAAGGGCTTTGATATGAACTTTCAGCAAATCAAGCCCGGGTGCTGCGATGTATTTGTTTGGATTGGTGTTTGGCGCGATGTAATTAGGTATTGGGTATTGTCAAGTGATGAAGTTGCTAATGACCAGTATTTTTCAACAGGTCAACACCGAGGAAATGTTGGAGAGGGGCAATTATGGGTAAAAGATACAAATATTGAGCATTTTAAGCAGTACGAGGCAAAGGTGCCTGAATTACTGGTTAGAATTAAAGAAAAGTATCGAAAGCAAAAAGGATTAGATGCTACTGGCTCTTCTAAGGCTTCAACTGACACATTGTTTTAAGCGTCATTTTATACACCTTAAATCCTTCAAGGTCGCCAAAGGAATCAGAGAGTAGTGGAATGAGAACTGCAACTACAGATGATCGTGTTATGGATGTCGTATTGGATGCTGATTTTTCTAAAGGAGCATTCGGGAATATGAATCTTGGAGGTGGAGCAGCTTGGGATAAATCTCCTGAGGGTGAAAATTCCGCTGTGAAAAGTATTCTCGCTGTAATTCCATAACACAACCGTCATCTGTTTAAAATGGCGGAATCATCTTTTATCAAGATTGCTATTTCTTGATAAGGACTTTCCGATATCCTCCGTTGTCGGGGCCGATGTGGAGAATAATCTTTCTGGCCTGAAGAGTAGCCAGGTGATATTTGATAGTATCTTCCGATTTCCAAAGAAGGTCGGCCAATCCCTTGTGTGTCACCGTGGAATCTGCAATCATAGCGTCGATGATGGCCTGTGCCGTCTTCCCAATCTTTTTCTGGGTAATCTTCGGGCTCCCCTCTGGGTGAATACTCTTGGGGAAATTCTTGGGGTCTGGGTGAATATTCTGGGGGAATTTTTCTTCGGTAGACTGCCGCTGGTCCACCAGAGCCCGCTATCCCTACCATTCTGAACCAATGAGTATCCTAAGAAGCCTATGGGTGCCTATATAATAAATTGATATAGAATTGATTATATAGTTTTATGGTGAAATGCAAATATGCTCATCACCCTAATTTTTTATGGGAGTG
>ULTZ01035709.1_pt1 | contig 76027 bp, 56 predicted proteins | sample 1957981 | NCBI WGS metagenome assembly ULTZ01 (sample SAMEA4835745, study PRJEB28245) | human gut metagenome | biome: gut microbiome; material: fecal sample | place: Denmark | collected 2008
TATCTCCTTCAGTATCTTGCCGAGCAGGTCAAGCAGCCTGCGGGTAATCTTCCTCGTCTGGCTCCTGCTGTGCTTGCGCTGTTTCCTGTATGTCAGGTTCGCCTTCTGCACGTCAAGGAACTTTGTCCGGGGACGGTGGATTCCCAGTCTGCTGCTCAACTCACTGGTAGTGGATTGCCGTTCAGCTGTTCCATCAATTTCGGGCAGCTGAGTCCCGTGTGCTTCTTCAGGAGCATCAGGGCCACTTTCCCTTCAGGCGTGAAGAACGACTTGTGCCCAAGCTTCGGCCTCATGCTTTTCCTTACCAGACCGAAGTTCTCTGTCATCTCGCGAAGAGGAAGCAACTTCTTTATCCTGCCCAATTCGCTCTTTTCGAGAGTTGAATAGTAGAGCTCGTAAAAATTGAACTCCGGAGACGCAATGTTAGGCGCTAGTTCAGAAAAATTTCGTACTTTTGACATGCAGATTAATTTTGCGATTCCCCCAATTTCTCACTTTCGACGGTGGTTGGGGGAATTCTTTTCCCTTTTTCAAAGTTACGAAATTTCTATCACTTTATAAATCAACCTATTGCGTAATTATTGGGCATTTCACGACAATCCCTATATATAACTTTTATTGTTCGACAAGTTATGACAATAATTCTTTGGCATGCACAAAATGACCACAAACATGCGCTTAAAAATAGCACTTATTTATTGGATTCTTTCATAATTCTATTATAGAGCATCATTATAGATGCAACGTTATTTTCGATTGAATATAGTTTCCGCACTGTTTTGTCTGCGGATTCTATCATTTCAGAATAATAATCTTGTCCATTTTCACACACTTCCAACATCTGATTTCCCATGTCACGAACACTGCAACATCGAAGTCCTATTTCTCGATTACATAACTTTAAGCCGTTATCAAATTGCTCTTTAGTGCCGCCAGTGTTTCTACCTATCACTATAGTTTTATTAATCATAGCCTCAACAGTTATAAAACCAAAACCTTCTCGAGGAGAAGGCACTAACAACGCCTGCGCTTTAGCCATAAGGTCATAAACATCACTCCTGACTCCAAGAAATTTAATTCTTTCCGAGCAACTTGATTGTTCAACTATACGTTTTAGTTCTTTTGCATATGATGAACTATCACTACCTGCAAGCCATAATTCCAGACTAGGATACTTGGGAGCAATTATCAAGAACGCTTTAACTGCCCAATCAGCACCTTTCGCTTGGCATATTCGGCCTACGAACAAAAAGTAATTTCGTTTCACCGTATTAGCATTCAATTTATATATTGAACTAAATACACCATCGTATATAACACTAGTATTTCTCCCAGACATATTAAAGAATTGTTTTACATCTTCTGTGATAGCAATATTATAATTATTTTTTTTATATAAATGTTTCTGCCACCAAAGAGAAGGATAATAGTGAAGACCTAAGCTCTTGGAAGTCTCTCTCACATGCCACACATGAGGAATACGAAGTTTTTTTGACACATAAAAACCGACTCTAATCACGCCGACATTAGAATGAATAATATCAGGATTGAAGTCTTTTACTACTTCAAGGATACATTTCTCTGCAAGATAATTTTTATAGATCCTGTCAGCTAGATGATAAGGAAAAGCAATGCAACTACGAATTGTCGTGATCGACGGATTTACAGCCCCATAATATTCAAAAACATAAGTCTTTATCCCTAGTTTTTCAAATTTCCTTAAAAGATTCCCATCTAGACCACTGACTACTCGAATTTCATGCCCATCAAGCAATAGTTGCTTAATAATTGACGCAACAGCTATAGAAGAGCCATCTGTCGGAACTGCAGAATGTAGTAGAAAAAGTATTTTCATAATTTAATCTGTTATACAAATATATCATCTCCCCCCAAATGCAGATAGTCCTAATGCAAAAGGAACAAGACTTGCATATGAGGCAGGATGAGAGGCCTGGATAAACACAGCTACTAACAAGGCAATAAAACCTAGGCAATACTTCTTATTTTTGAAAATGCCAACAAATAATAAATGAGATAATAAATATAAAATCGCAGAAAACATTCCATTCGTAATAAAAAATAATTTATAACCAGCGCCTGATATGTCATATTTATTAATCGCTTGAGAGTCTCCAAACATTAATCCTCCATTTTCCGATAAGGTACGATACACAGCATCAGTATCCCCATGGAATCTATCGTTACCAGATATTATTTTCTCATTATCAAATTCTAGTCTTTCCAAAATCAAGTGATTAAACTCATTATTACCACCATTATATGATATTCCAATGTAGTAAATTGATAATAATAACAATGGGATAACTACCATTGCTTGCACAACTCCTTTTTTTTGAAATGTAACCAATCCATAAGCTAAAAAAGCAATAATATAACCGGCCAAAGAAAAAGAACAAATACAAGACAAAAGCAAAACTCTATTACAACTTTTAGATAAATCAAATCGATTTGCATATAACATTAATGCACTTAACTGTCCTAAAGTCCCAGGTTCTAAGAATATAGACTGGAATCTAATTGAATCTATATGCTGCCAAAAAACGCTTTTTAGCATAATCCCATAATTTAAAAAAACATAACTCTCATTGTTATTATTATAGGCAATTGGCCAACCGGGGAGCAAACTCACAAATGAAACGTAAAACCAAAGAACTAAACCAACACTTAAAATAACAGCTAAAGCATTACTTATAAATACTAGATGACACTTAGCATTTATTCTATCACTCAAAAGTACAGTGATTGGATATATCGTAAAAAAACCATACAATAACGATTCTATTAGTGCGAATAAATTCTGAAGTGGGAAACACCTTGCAATCATAAAAAAAACAATTCCGCAAGACATCAAATCCACCCTATCAATTCGTATCTTATAATGATTCTTGTACGCCCATGCAATGCAACAGAAAAAAGATAATACAAACAGTCGAAATTTTGTGTCTATTAAGTCCAAACGCCATGTAAACCATGCATGGCACCCCCAGCACAACAGAAAAAAAATTGAAATATCAAATAAGCACAAATATAATTTATCGTTTTTTTGCATATTATGACTTATTTATGAACGCAGTGATATAAATACGTTATTGATTTGTCTCTCTTGTCTTTAATCATATGATTAGATTTTTCATAATCTATATCGCTAAGAATCTTTGCATTAAGATCTTCTTGAAATCTTGATTCTAAACCTATCATCTTTAAGAACTCAACAATACGGATATTATCTTTGTTATCAAGCCCATCTTCTCGCTTCGAAAAGGCATAAAAATCCTTACAATAATTCACGCTAAATAAACAACCATGATATGAATCAGTGACAATATATCGAGCTCCTCTTATTAGACCTATCCATTCATCAGGCCCAACTCCTTTCAGCGAATTACGCATACAGGAATACTTTGGACGTGTTACTATATAGTACACTGGTAAGTTGTATTGTTGTCCAAGTTTCTCCGAAAAGTTTATAACACAATCCTTCTCACCAAGAATGTATGCCAAAACATAGTCTCCACGAATCATAGGATTTTTAGCTATTTCATTCCAATCTTTTGGCGAAAGAAGTAGTGTAGGATCTAACACATGACTTACATTACGCCCTAAAAGTTGTGACAACGTAATACTGTTAACTAATTCCCGACAAGATAAATTATCAAAAGAACTTAATTTTTCCTTTAATATACACGCATAGCTTTCTGGTATATCAACAGTTCCCAAACTCGGAGCATATGCATTTTTCTCAGGAAAAGCACAAATATCAAGAAAATATGGAGACTTAGGGTTATATAAATATGGGCTCCACGTCTGATCACTTCCAACAATATAATTATCGTACGAAGACACATCAAATTTTAAATGGACTGTATCTGCATAATATTTATTTTTAGAGACTGGAATATATTGAGAATGGAATGCCTTGTATGCCTTAATCAAATCCGAGAATTCTTTAGTCTTCAAAAATCCAAATTCCCCAGCAGGTTTAGTTGTACATATCAGGTTTCTTAAAAGCGTAAAGGGCCACTTTAAGAATCTTTTGAACCGTCTACTTGGCAAATTAGGATCATTCGATGCCGAATAATCTATATATTCCGAATCATATCCTAATTTTTGCAATGCTTTATATAATGCATAAGCTTGCAACATACTCCCGTAATTAGGGTCCTTATGACATGTAAAAAGTGCTATTTTCATCGACTTGTATAAGATTTAATCTTCAATAAAATAGAAAAGAACGGCAGTGAACGCAAAAAATCCCATCGACGATTTTTTTTCACCATTTCAGCGTCGTATAAATTTAACAATTCATTAGATGCGTCTTCAACAGTTTGCCCCAAGGATATCATTCTAAAAAAATCCTGACGATAAGGATTGTGTTTAGAACTTTTTATCAAAGGCAAATGAAGAGAATGTGGCAATACTTCATCATATCGAATACATATACAATTCAAGCATGTCGCCAACGAATTAAATACTTGAGCGCCCCGTTCCGAATTTATAAGTACATGTGAGATTCCTTTTTCGTCATTAAGTTCCGGATGAAATTTATTTATACCCCATGCATCTGCCAAAGTAATATCACTCTCTGATGTATAATTTCGTGCTGGACATTGTTCACAACTTGGTCTGGTATATAAATCATTTAGGAAACCGCGCATATATGCATTTTTTTCTTTCGGTTCTACCATATGAATAGTCTCACCACTGCTAGTTTCCATTGTCACACAAAGGCTATAATGCGACCACGTATTTGACTTATTTCGAAATGACACATCCTTAACTATAGCGTCATTTTGTTTTGACAACTCTAATAAATACTTTCCCCAAATCTTAGCTGAAGGGATACTATGACATACTATATCCAATGTAATTAGATTATCATACTTTTTTTGCAGAAAATGATTGAGTCCAGCTATCACACATGGCGTTCCTGAATACAAAACTATTCTGCCTTCTGACAGGAACTTTTTAGCTAAAGTGTAAGCTTTTCTTGGATTTGCCTGAACATATTTGCTGCCATAAAAAGTTTTAAGTCCACTCGTCGATTCAGTATAGTCGTAAATGGCATTCCAGTGATCATCAAACCTAACGCCGAAAACAACTCCCCCTTTTTGTATTACAAAGTTTGCGACTTCAGCAAATATCCCACCTGAAGAGCTATGACTTCTAATGATTTCATCTGTAGTCTTACCCAAATAACATTTTAATGGTTCTTCTTTAGCCGGATACCGATTCAAAACAGGACAAACCTTCTCACATAATTTACAATTAATACAATCTTCAGCTGCCACAACTGGATATAAGAAGCCTTCAGAATCTTCTTCCATTCTAATACAACTCCTAGGACATATTTGTTCACAAGCGCTACATCCGCAGCATAGGGCTTTATCTTCTATGTTTATCACGTTATTTAATATATTTGAATATTCTTTGCTTTAAAAATAATTTTACCATTTGTTTCTCCGCACACTCTAGACCAAACACATACATAGTCACAACCATAAAGACAACTAAAAAAGGTGTTACTAACAATAATCGAACAAGGGAGTTCTTTACATACCAAACAGAATATAAAGCTGCGCCAATTATAGATGTAATTACCATTAATGGCACGATAACCTCCTTAAATATCACATCAACTCTCACCTCTGTATATGCCCTCACAAATAAAAGACGAATGATATAAGATATTACGAATAACAAAATACGAATATAAATACACGACTCAACTCCTGCTCCTAGCTTAAAGGCAAGATACGAAAACACTATGTTTAATAGTAGGACTAAACTAATAACAAGTTGATACCACTTGATCTTTCCTGTAGCAAAGATTGTCACATACAGAGGCGCTGACAAGGCATCTATCATTGCGCCAACAATCATCAGACTACACAAAGAAGCAGTGTGGTCTGGAACACTATTCAACCACACTTCTAGTAAATAGTCTATATTGTAAGTTACAATGACCCCGACAAACATAAGTAATAAATATGAAATCTTAGAGGTCCTTATAATAAGATTTTGTTGTGCAACCACATCTCCAATAGCCTGAGCTTTAGTAATTTGAGGATTTGCCGCAGTCTGAAACCCTGAAAAAAACTGGTTAACCATAGCACAAACCCTATTAGCGATACCAAACGCAGCATTAATAGTTACTCCGAAGAACATATTCAGCAATATATTTACACCTTGTTGAAAACCTACTACGGCGATTGATCCAAATATACCCCAGCCGGAAAACGAGGTAAGTTCTTTATATATTCCCTTGTTCTGTACCCTGCTAAATTTTATGACATCAGAATAATAACAATTAAAATACCACACAAACCATAACAACATAAATAGTGCTAATGTAGTTTGAAACACTATATAGACAAATGACGGATTATATGGAACTATTAAAAGCAAAAATACGAATCCAAGGTGTAATACAGATTCGACAATCGAAGAGGTCGCAAAAAAATCCAGTTTCTCAGATGCAATAAATATCGACGAGAAAGGTGTTCTCATAATATTAAGAGCAGTTATTAATAATGAAAACTGGAAGACAAAATTAGCTAAAGTAACCTTTCCTTCAGGAAAAACCATTTTTCCATTTAAAAACCACAAGCCTACCGTTTCTCCTATGATTATCAGCAATACAGCTACATTAAGATAAATAATGAAAGTCGCATTAAAAACATCTCTTAATTTTAATAAATCACCTTCACCTAAAGCATATGAAAAATATCTCTGAGAAGTAAGAGTTAGTGCATTATTCAAAAAGTTTATCAATACAACAATACCGGAGACAGCATTATAAAGTCCATAATCTTCAACGCCTAATACATCGAGCAAAACTCTAGCTGTTATAAGTGATGTTATCATGGTGATACCCATCCTGATATACATCATAATCGTATTCTTTGCCAGCCTTTTTGTACTTGTATTATCCATTCTACAAATCATTAAAAAGTGAGGTTGAAGTGAAACAACAATAAAACCAACATAACATATTATAGTTCAGACATTAAATGAACACTTTATTATAAATACCATCAACATATATCACTGGTGCCACAAGATATTCATTAACACATTTTTCCATCTAAAATTTGATCCTCATTGTTAGCTATTCTCATACATCTTTTCATAATACTTCTGATAATCACCAGAAGTCACATTCTCAAGCCATTCCTCATTGTCAAGGTACCACTTCACTGTCTTCTCAATTCCTTCCTCAAATTGTAAACTTGGTTCCCAACCAAGTTCCGTCTGTAGTTTTGTTGAGTCAATAGCGTAACGGGCATCATGGCCAAGACGGTCCTTTACATATGTGATAAGATTAAGATCTTCACCTTCAGCTCGACCAAGCAAGCGATCAACCGTCTTTATAACTGTCTTTATAATGTCGATATTCTTCCACTCGTTGAAGCCACCTATATTATAGGTTTCTGCAACTTTTCCTTTATGGAATATCAAGTCAATAGCACGTGCATGATCTTCGACATACAACCAGTCGCGAACATTCTCACCTTTTCCATAAACAGGAAGAGGTTTACGATGACGGATATTGTTGATAAACAGAGGTATTAGTTTCTCAGGAAACTGATAAGGGCCATAGTTGTTTGAGCAATTTGTTACAATAGTCGGCATTCCATATGTATCATGGAAAGCTCGGACAAAATGATCAGAACTTGCTTTAGATGCAGAATATGGAGAATGTGGATTATACCTTGTCGACTCGTGGAAAAAATCTTCTCCGTATGCAAGATGATGCTCTTCCGAACTTGCCTTTGTTGTAAACGGAGGCTTGATTCCTTCAGGATGTGTCATCTGTAATGCTCCATAAACTTCATCGGTAGAGATATGGTAGAAACGCTTGCCTTCATATTTTTCTGGCAACGACTCCCAATATAGTTTGGCTGCTTGAAGGAGAGTTAATGTTCCCATCACGTTGGTACGGGCAAATGTAAATGGGTCCTTGATACTGCGGTCCACATGACTTTCTGCTGCAAGATGAATAATCCCGTCAACATGCTCATCCTGCATCAACTGATAGAATGAGTCGAAATCGCAAATATCCATCTTCACAAACTTATAGTTGGGCTTATCCTCAATATCTTTGAGGTTAGCAAGATTACCAGCATATGTAAGTTTGTCAAGATTTATAATATTGTACTCAGGATACTTATTTACAAAGAGCCTTACGACGTGTGACCCGATAAAACCAGCACCACCAGTTATTACGATTGTTCGCTTATATTGTTCCATATCTTTTACTCAAACACTAATACCTATTTAAATTCTGGATAAAAATTCATATCTATTGAAAAGGGACTGTCAAAGTCTTTCAGGCAAGCATGAAGAGTGTCCTTCTCACTAAGAATTGCCGTATCGGTCGGTATTTTCCAGTCAATACCTAACGAATTGTCCATTATAGAGATACCGCCATCTGCCTGAGGGGCATAGAAATTATCGCACTTATATTGGAACACTGCAGTTTCAGACAATACTGAAAAGCCATGTGCGAATCCTCTCGGCACAAAAAATTGGCGATGATTATCTTCCGTCAATTCTACGGCCACATGCTGACCATAAGTGGGACTACCCTTACGTATGTCCACAGCGACATCGAGAACTGCTCCTTTTACGCAACGAACCAGTTTACTTTGAGTATATGGAGGTCGTTGGAAATGCAAACCACGCATCACACCATAAGAGGACATACTTTCGTTGTCCTGCACAAAGTTAATCTTGCGGACTTTCTCTTCGAACTCTCTATGAGAGAAAGATTCAAAGAAGTAGCCACGTGCATCTTTGAACACCTTAGGCTCAATGATTACAACACCCTCAATTGCAGTCTTTATTACTTCCATGTTCTGTCTATTTCTGCAAATTACTAATACATACCTTCAAAGAGTCCGTCCAATAAGGCACTCTTACTCCAAAAGTATGCTTTATTTTACTCTTATCCAACACAGAATATGCTGGCCGCTTTACTGGACTTGGATAGTCTACGCTATAGCATGGTTTAATCTCACATTTATTGTGACCGCTATACTCTGCAATCATCTTTGTAAAGTCAAACCATGAGCACACGCCCTCGTTAGAAAAGTGATATATGCCAGTGTTAGAATATTGAGGCAAAGATGCTTCCTTTTTATAATCCTCAATTATAATCTCTATTGCCTTGGCCAAATCATAAGCATAGGTAGGAGTTCCACATTGGTCAAAGACTACGTTTACTTCAGATTTTGTGGCGGTTAAATTAAGCATTGTTTTGCAGAAGTTCTTACCGAACTCAGAATAAAGCCATGCAGTTCTAATAATTACATATTTAACATCTGAAGCCATAATCTTCTGCTCACCATGCAGCTTTGTAGTGCCATACACACCTGTCGGCGTTCCCTTCTGATCTTCTCGACAAGGTGTATTATAAGGCTCTTTACCAAAGACATAATCCGTAGAAATCTGAACAAAAAGTCCATTTACTTCTTTTATTGCTTTGGCAAGATTTTCCGGAGCATCTGCATTTAGTTTTTCTGCAAGAGCTGCAAGACTATCATCAGTTTCACATGCATCAACGTTTGTCCACGCAGCACAATTAACGATAACATTGATATGATTGTCAGATACTACCTTTCGAATCGAAGCCATGTCAGTTATATCAAGATAAGTCGTTTCAACACCCTCAACTTGATTTACATCCGTGAAGATATAATTATCATCTGAATGTTTGGCTATGATACGCATCTCATTACCGAGCTGTCCATTAGCCCCTGTTACAAGTATGTTCATAGATATCTCTTTGATTTACTTTAATCTAAATTAGGATTACCTGTCTGTTTTACCTCTTCTATTACTTTAAGTAAATACTGGCCATATTGGTTCTTGAGCATTGGCTTTGCCAACTCTCGCATACGTTCTTCGTCTATCCAACCTTGACGATAAGCGATGCCTTCAAGACAAGCAACCTTTAATCCTTGTCTCTTTTCCAAGACTTCAATATATGTGGATGCCTCTGATAATGAATCATGTGTGCCAGTATCGAGCCATGCAAATCCACGCCCAAGAGTCTGCACTTTCAGCTCACCATCACGCAAGAACCACTGATTGACAGTCGTAATTTCGTATTCACCTCGCGCTGAAGGCTGAATCTTACTTGCGACATCCACCACCTTGTTAGGATAAAAATATAATCCCACAACAGCATAATTACTCTTCGGATGTTCCGGTTTCTCTTCAATTGATAAACAATTCCCTTCTGCATCGAACTCTGCCACACCATAACGCTCCGGGTCATTCACCCAATAGCCAAATACAGTTGCCTTCTTTTCTTCCTCTGCGGCACGTACTGCCTCCTTGAGTTTTGCTGTAAAGCCATTGCCCTGAAAGATATTATCGCCAAGCACAAGACACACGCAGTCATCACCTATGAAATCCTTGCCTATTGTAAACGCTTGTGCCAGACCTTCTGGAGACGGTTGCTCTGCATACGTAAAGCGTACTCCATAATCAGATCCATCGCCAAGAAGACGTTTAAATCCTGGAAGGTCATATGGCGTCGAAATTATCAGTATGTCACGAATGCCTGCAAGCATCAACACACTGATAGGATAATACACCATTGGTTTATCATATATAGGCATAAGCTGCTTGCTAATGCCTTTGGTGATTGGATACAAACGTGTACCACTACCACCTGCTAATACTATACCTTTCATTGTATTAATATTTTAACCATTCGAATTCGAATCTTTCAATATCATCCTCCTCAAGAGGATTACCTATTTGCACCTCTATGAATGTCATATCAGTTATCGCCTTTATAGCATGAAGATGTCCGAGTGGAATGTTCATCACTTCACCTCTCTTGACATTCCGGCATTCTCTGTCCAGCACAAAGACACCTTCACCTGCAATACACGTCCATATCTCACTGTGATGATGCAAATGATAACTTATGGCTTTTTTCAAAATTGACGTGTACTAACTTTGTTAAAGAATTGTGGCGGTATTCAATCTTTGAATTATCTATGGATTGTCGTTTAATGTTATCAATCCGAGCGAAGCAGCGACTAATCCCTTCAACCTCTGCGTCCAACTCATTAAATTCGTTTGTATATCTATTTCCAAGTATCTGTCACCTGCGTTTATATCGTATAAAAGACAAAATCGTTGGATGATAAAACTTACATTCTACAACAATGACGTCATCACCTCCGATACAATAGATTCTACCGCAGCTTTACATGACGTTGAGGCCACACTATATGCAAGCGAGCTGAATGATTTCTTCAGCATGTTGCGTTTAGGTTTAGTTTCTGAAAGTTCAGATTTAATGTCGATTATATCTTGAGCGATCTCATCATGTTCTTCATCATTTTCTCTTATAATCCTGTCAATGTTATCGGTCAGTGACAGTAGCTTAGCAATCACTTCTGACGACAGAGGATTGTCTGCATTCGCGGCAATCGTAGAATGTTGGGTGTCTATAACACCTGAACCTGTCTGGATTATTCCGGCTGTAAAATTATTTGTTATCACTTGATGGATTTCTTCTTTTGTCGATGGTGACTTCATATCTATTTCACCATCAAATACAGTATTATTCAGGTTTATAAACAGGTCAATGATCCTGCTTTAGACATTGTCTATAATAATTTGAAATGCTGATGGTGGTATTACTTTGTGGGCGTTTTGTATTTGGGCTTCACCAAGTATTTTTTGCACTTGTATTCGCTCGTATGGTGAGAGCGATACGACTACTTCTTCCGGTTTTGGATGCTTGGAATAGTTAATGATCGCCGGTATGGTGTCATCAAACTTAATTGTCATTATCTTCTCATACTCTTCAGCGCCTAAATTTAATACAGGTACACTTTGTTCAGGTACTTGCAAGACACCAAATCCATGCGGTACGAGATAGGTTGCCTTGATGTCTGCTGCTTGCGTAATACGATAATCAGGATGTTCTTTCCCTTTATATCCAGTGATGAACTCATTGTTGTACCATTCTTTAAGTTTGTCATCGCCTAAAAGTCTGACGATTATCTGAATTTTTGTAGATACATCCTTCAATGACTTGTTGTTGCCCAAGTCCAATAATACTTCTTCTATGAGCTTCTTGGTATCCATTTGTGCTTAATTCTGAATTACCGTTAATGTTTTCACTTTTAGCGAATCAGAAAACGCTCTCTTCATAAGACCTTCATAACTGCTTACTTGTTGTAAATAACGCTGTTATACCTTTGATGAAATCCATTACAGTAGATGATTCGTCCCTTGTTCTTCACCACCAAAAATCCGTGTCAGTTCAGAAATATCAGTCTTGTACTGCTTGTCCAATAAATACTTCAAAGTCATCTTTAACGCTCTGAATTCAGAGTTGCCGTTAATTGCTGCGAATAAGTTCTTGAAGCGCTCATCCGTGTTGGAGGTGACTGACTTGGATAGTTTGGTGAATTCCTTCAGAGTTGACGGAAGGTTGTATTTTTCCGTATCGACTCCTTGCTCTTTAGCACTGTCCAATACAAATTTATCCACTGCAGGAGAAATCGTAATCAGATACTGATGACGGGATTTATGCTTCAATAATGTCAGGTGCTCAGTCTTGGCAATCTCGTCACAATCCTGTATGTAGCCGAGTTCCACCTTATCTTTATCGATAATTCCGATAGCGAACTTGTCTGCAAATGTGTTGTTCAACTGGCCCACTACCTTTGAGCAGCAATGTTGATGATTTACTACTCCATCCAGAAGATATTCTATCAGGTTTGTATCAACATAGCACTCAGGCATTACGTTCAAAATCTTCCGCTTCATACATACATCTCGAAATTGAAGAACATATCTACACCGTTATCGTAAGCTTCGTGTATCTCCTCATCATTGAGCTGCTTTACGGAAAAATCTCTGCTGGCAGGCTTCTGTGGATGAGTGAACATTACCGACAATTCTTTCGGGGCTGCCTTGATCAGCTGATTCAGAACATACGGACTATGCGTCGTGATGAAAAGCATGTCTCCGTGCGTTTTTATCTGTTCCAGCATCCAATTCACGAATTGGCATTGAGTCGGAGGAAATAAATTATCCTCTGGCTCTTCAAGGAATATCTCGCTATGATCAACATTGATATACTCCTGACAAATCGACTTGAACTTCTTCGCCTGGTCTGGCTTGGAAAACGAATAATCTACACCATCGATGGTGACGACTTCAATCGTCTCGTCATGGTTGAAATCCTTTTCATAGAGATTGGCATAAATGGTCGACAATAGATTTTTGCGCTCTTCTTTCTGTTCATACGACATCTTGCCTGCTTCTGCATTGTATTGGCCTGCAGTAAGATAATCGAGATGTACATACATAGGGAGGAGCGATTGGATACCGCTGGAACTCTCCTTCAGTTTCAGTGGAGTTCCGTTCTCCAGTCTTATGTTGTCCGTATTTGTCTGGGAGTCATAAGAATAAGACATGCCCAGATTCAAGAAATTCTCCTCGCTCTTTACAAACTTTCTGGCCCTGTCCCAATCTGACATGAAGTCAAGCATATTGCCATCCAATGGAAGGAAACTCCACCCTGGAATTGAAGCCACCAAATTTCTGTCTGCAGGGACATAACTTACCTTCGGCCTCTTATAGTTCCAATGATCTTTTTTCCATTTCATCGTAAACTTTTTTTCAGAATGGATGTATGAGAAGAATACATGTCCGGTTTCATATTCGATGTAGGTATCTGGATGGACGTATCCTGCCATTTGATAATAGCTGGTCATGGTGTCAATGAAGGCTGAGCCGCTGCCGAAACCGTTGACCTTCTGCGACAGTTCAAGACGTTTTTCAACCCAGGTACAATAGCACGCCGTCTTAAGTACGCAGCTCTTGCCGGAACTCTGCATACCTATCAATACATTTACCTGTCCAAGTTGAAGGTCCGCATTGCGAATCGGACCGAAATTCTTTATGACCAAGTGTCTCATATCGTTTGGGCATTTTAATATCTCAATATAAACATATCATCAAAATGTTTCACTTCCCCGCGACCGAGGGTGTATCTGACACCGACGGTGAGGCCGATGGCGTCCTGGTAGAGCTGGCCCTTGTCGAGATAGATGCCGTACAGGACGGAGAGGCCTGGGATACGGAATACGGATTCGACCTGGCCTGTGAAAGCGGCGGAAATCTGCTTCAGACCGGTTTCATGGACCGTTCCCCAGGGCTTTTGGATCTGGGACTCGCCCGTGTAGGGAGCCTGGTAGGTACCGTAGTTCTCTGTGTAGGTCAGCATCAGTTTGTAGGGGTGCTTGCGGAAAAGCTTTCCGCCGAGGCCCAGGTGATGCGACTTGACGCGATTGTTCTCTATGCCGCGATTTATCCGTGCTGACGTCCACGTATGCTCGTGAACACCACGCGGCAGGAACAGCGGGTCGCCGATTACCCTTCCGTGATAGGTCCAGCCGGATCGGTAATATGAGTTGGCGAAGTAGTCATCGATGCCTACCGTAGATACTCCAGGCGGCGTGATGGAATTGCCTTTGTCATCGAAGATCTCGCCGTTTATCGGTCCAGACTGGTAAAGCGTATATTGGTGTTCGTACAGGATATCGCTTACCCATCTGTTCTTATCAGTGAAACTGAATGACAGCGTATTGACTCCGTCGGGGAAATTGTAGAATCCCATTCCTGAACCGTCATTGTATGGAATGTCGTGCTGGGCCGTGACAGTCCATCTGTCGGCACGATATGTAACCCTGAATATCTCACTTCCTCCCTGGTCCCCGATGACATTCAGCCTGTCGCTCATGGTTCCGCCTTCTCCTGCATGGCGGCCGGTCACCACCTTGATATAGTTCTTTATCGTCACAGGATAACTGACCTCCGTCGGATGATGACCTGCCCACATCGCGTAGTGGTCGATCACAGCGTCGAATGACAGCCTGTCTGTCGCAGCATATCGCAGCCCTACCCTCATTCTATGGACCAATGCCCCTTCGACATGGCGGTCGTCCATCGTCATATAATCGCCGTACGCACCATAGAAGCACAGATGTTCTCTTGTCCATGGCAAGGCGACGGGCTCCAAACTGAGGAGATATCCTGGCATCGAGCGCGCATTTCCCGTCTCAACAAGATGCCCGCCTGTCACTGACAATGAGCCCAATTCCCGAGATGCGCCGATAAAGTCGTTCTCTCTATGTTTTATGCCAATGTCCAGAGTCAAGAGCTTCCACTTGACTGAGCCATAGAGTTCATCGGCCATCAGATTGACCGTCCGAGATGACGGGTCGAGTGGATTATGATAGGCATTGGTCGCCAATGAAACGCCGCAGCTGTACTGTATAGTCCTGGACTTGTCACTCTGAGAATAAACCTGCAACAATGCCAGTCCCCCTCTGCGCTCAGGCATCAGTCCATACTGATTGGTCGTCATCCAATACGGAAGATAACCGTCTGTCGATGCCATCGCCCCCATCAGCATTATCGACGCCACGAAGTCGTTCATCTACTCCTTCTCTCCGTAATAGCGCTTGTACCACTGGGCGAAAGCACGGAGGCCGTCGCGGAGCGGTGTGGATGGCCTGAAGCCGAAATCGTTTTCGAGTGGCGTGGTATCTGCGTATGTTACCGGAACATCGCCCGGCTGCATTGGAACGAGTTTCTTGTGGGAATCGAAGTCGTAGTCCTGCGGGAGAACTCCTGCACGGAGCAGTTCCTGCTGAAGGATATCCACGAACTCGAGCAGGTTCTCAGGGTGACTGTTGCCGATGTTATAGATCTTGTACGGAGGCACAGGCAGACCATCTTCTCCACTCTGCCTCTCAGGAGCGTGCTGCATGACACGTACTATTCCCTCCACGATATCATCCACATAGGTAAAATCACGTTTGCAGTTACCGTAGTTGAATATCTGGATGGTCTCCCCTTTCACGAGCTTGTTCGTGAAACCGAAATATGCCATGTCAGGACGTCCTGCAGGGCCGTAAACAGTGAAGAACCGCAGTCCTGTGGAAGGTATGTTGTAGAGTTTCGAATAGGCGTGCGCCATAAGTTCGTTGCTCTTTTTCGTCGCGGCATAAAGGCTTACAGGATTGTCCACCTTGTCGTCAGTGGAGTACGGCACTTTCTTGTTCGAGCCGTAAACACTTGATGATGAAGCATATACAAGGTGTTCCACCTCATTGTGGCGGCAAGCCTCGAGAATATTGTAGAAACCTATCAGGTTGCTCTCGATATATGCGTCAGGATTCGTGATGGAATAACGAACACCGGCCTGCGCAGCGAGATTCACAACCACCGAGAAATGGTACTTGGAGAAAAGCTCATTGACAATGCACTTGTCGGCAATGTTCGCCTTCACGAAGGTCCAGTCCTTGTCCAATGCCTCGATTTCCTCGAGTCTGGCGTATTTGATATTAACGTCGTAATAATCTGTTACCGAATCAATTCCGACGATTTTAATACCATTGAATTCATGAAACAGCCTTTTCACTAAATTGCTGCCGATAAATCCAGCTGCACCAGTCACGAGGACTGTCTTTCTGTACAAAGAGATATTGTATTCCAGCATCTTAGTCTCTCTTGAAAATGTCGCGTGTATAGACCTTGTCCTTCACGTCATCGAGGCAGACGTCATAGCGGTTGGCAATGATGCATTGCGAACGGGACTTGAATGCCGCGAGGTCATTGACCACCTCACTTCCGAAGAAAAGAGTTCCGTTCTCGAGAGTAGGCTCGTAGATGATGACCTCTGCTCCTTTGGCCTTGATGCGCTTCATAATGCCCTGGATGGCGCTCTGACGGAAGTTATCCGAGTTGGACTTCATGGTCAGACGATATACTCCGATGACGCATTTCTTCTCCTGGGTGCTGTCCCACTGACTGTTGCTGCTGTAGTAGCCTGCCTTAGTAAGTACCTGGTCTGCAATGAAATCCTTTCTCGTGCTGTTTGAATCCACGATGGCCTGGATAAGGTTCTCAGGGACGTCATTGTAGTTGGCGAGAAGCTGCTTGGTGTCCTTTGGAAGGCAATATCCGCCGTAACCGAATGAAGGGTTGTTATACTGGGAGCTGATTCGCGGATCCAGACAAACGCCATTTATAATAGACTGTGTGTCAAGACCTTTAATCTCAGCATAGGTATCGAGTTCATTGAAATAACTTACGCGGAGCGCCAGATAAGTGTTGGCGAAAAGCTTCACGGCCTCAGCCTCGGTGCTGCCCATGAACAGGACAGGAACCTCTTCTTTCAATGCTCCTTCGTGGATGAGACGGGCGAAGGTGTGCGCAGCCTCTTCGAGGAAAGCATTGCCCTGCTCGAAACCTACAATTATACGGCTCGGATAGAGGTTGTCATAGAGGGCCTTGGACTCACGCAGGAACTCCGGTGCGAAAATGATATTCGGAGTCACCACCTTCATCGTGCCGTCAGCCTGACGCTCACGATATGAAAATTTCTCCCTGACAGATGCCGTATAACCCACAGGAACAGTGGATTTGATGACCATCACCGCATCCGGATTAACCTTCAGCACCAGTTCAATGACCTCTTCCACATGTGACGTGTCGAAGAAGTTTTTCTTGCTGTCATAGTTGGTCGGTGCTGCGATCACCACGAAATCCGCATCCTTGTACGCTGACTCGCCGTCGAGCGTGGCCGTGAGGTCGAGATTCCTGTTCTTCAGATAATCCTCGATGTAGTCATCCTGGATAGGCGAAATCCTGTTGTTCAGTTTCTCCACTTTTTCAGGAATGACGTCCACTGCGGTCACATGATGCTTCTGTGAAAGAAGCGTAGCGATACTGAGGCCTACATAACCTGTTCCGGCGACAGCCACTTTGATATCATTGAACTCTTTCATAATTTATATTGCTTTATCTAAAACTTCATATTTCGAGTGACAGCTCTTGTACTCCGGCACGATCTCCTTCATGATGCGGACGATGGACATATCGTCGAAAGTACGTGATTCCTCGAGGAGTCTCTTCTCGTTGGCACAAGCCGTATCATAGTCATACTCACGGACTTTCGCCACCATGATCTTAGGATTGGTGGTAGGGATGGTCTCCTCCTTGTCGTTGAGCACCTCTTCATAGAGTTTCTCGCCGTCACGAAGTCCCGTAAACTGGATTTCCACATTCTTCGCTCCCGAAAGGGCTATCATACGCTTGGCCAGATCGACGATCTTCACCGGCTTGCCCATATCGAAGACAAAGATCTCGCCGCCCTTGCCCATGGTCCCGGCCTCAAGCACGAGCTTGCAGGCTTCCGGAATCAGCATGAAGTAACGGATGATGTCCGGATGGGTGACGGTGATCGGTCCTCCACTTCGGATCTGTTTCTTGAATATAGGTATCACGCTGCCGTTGGAGCCGAGAACGTTTCCGAATCTGGTAGTGACGAACTGTGTAACTCCCTGAACCTTACCGTCTTTGATGGCTTGATTGAGACTCTGGCAGTATATCTCGCAGATACGCTTGCTGCAGCCCATGACATTGGTCGGATTCACCGCCTTGTCGGTAGAAATCATCACGAACTTCTTCGTTCCGTATTTGACGGCGAGGTCTGCAATCACGCGCGTACCGTATATATTGTTCTGCACGGCGATAGCCGGGTCGTCCTCCATCATCGGAACATGCTTGTAGGCAGCCGCGTGGAACACATATTCAGGCTTGTGCTCGGAGAAGATGCGCTCCATGTGCTCAGCATTGGTAATGCTGGTGACTATGGTCTCGTTATGGATATGCGGGTAATGCTCCGACATCATCAGCCTGATATCGTGCATAGGAGTCTCCGCCTGGTCGATTAATGTCATCTCCGCCGGCGAGAATTTCGCGATCTGTCTCACCATCTCGGAGCCGATGGAACCGGCAGCGCCTGTTATCAGGATCCGGCGTCCCTTCAGTAGTTTTCCGATAGCCTCCATATCGACCTTGATCTTGTCCCTCTGCAGGAGGTCGTCGATTGCCACCTCATGCAACTGATTATGTGTCAATGAAATGTCTTTTCCGTCCCATTCCTCGGCATTGGTCATCATAAGAATCTTGAGGCCTGCATTGAGGAAATCATCCACCATTTCCTGGTTCTGGCGGAACTTCTCGGTCTTGAGAGGCGAGACGAGCAGCGCCTTCACACCCTCGTCACGCAGTTTCTCGGCGATTTTTGCCCCATTCTGATAGACCGGCTTGCCCATGATGTAGGCACCTCTCATCTCAGGTCCGTCAGATACGAAAGCATGGAGCGAATACTTCTTGTCCTTGATGGAGACAATGCTCTTTGCGATACTGATCCCGCCAGCCTTGGTTCCGTAGATGGCAACAGGAAGTGCACCGTCCAGATGGAAGGAGTCGAAAAGCCTCTTTACCAATATACGCTCCACCCACAGCAGCAATGTACTGAGAATGAAGACGGTAACGGCTGTATTCAACTTAGGGAAATAGAATATCGTCTGATTCGGGAATACTGCTCCGGTGACATATCCTATCAGATAGAATGCCACTGAACCGGTAAATGCAGCAGTAGCAACTCTCTGAAGGTCAATGAATGACGAGAACCTTACAATTCCGGAGTAGGTATGGAAGAGCTTGAACGATATCGCGAACGGGACCAGCGCCAGCAGATTTGCTGCCGTCATTGGCCAGAAATTCGTAGCGAAACCGTCCCCTCCCAGATCAAAATAGTATCCGACATAACCAGAGAAAGCCACAATGCAGCAATCAAGAATCAGCAGTCCCCAATATGGCAGCGCCTTTCCGGAGAAATACCAATTGGAGATTTTCTGTACAATATTCATATCAGTATTTAATTGGTTTTTAAATAGTTATAAATTCAGAGATCAATGGTTATCCAATAGTTCCATCATCCTGTCGTAGTCTTCTACCTTCTCGAAGGATTCCTTGTTCACGCCGGAAATGGCGATGGTCCTGTCTCCCACAGCCATGACGAGTTTCCTGTCCCTGTCAATGCGGATGACATAGCCTTCAAGGCCTTCGAAAACGCCTGATGTTATGCGGAGAAGAGGATTGCCTTCTGCATATTCGGAAATCGGCTTTAGCATAAAGCGGACTCTGTCCGGATCTATCTCGAGAACCTTCATGAACGCCTTCATCACGCTGTCGCGGATTACCGCCTCCCGTCCTGTACCACAATCATTTACCAGATAAAGTGACTGGAAATTGTCCTGCAGGTATTTCTTCACTGCACGGACTTTTCCTTGGATGAACAGCATGCCGTTCACAGCCTTATGTGCAAAGACATGGAACACACCATCCTTCGCGAACCGCTCCATAACGGCCGGAAGCTTGGCATGATGCACATAGACATAGCACCAGTCATTGCACGAACTTACCTCCGGACGGACTGCTTTCCGCTCGGAAGAATTCTGCTCTGAAGCTATAGAAAACGCATCTGTACTATCCAGTTTCATCGACTGTTTTCTATTTTATGTCGTCACCTTTTCTAAAGGCAAAAGGACGGCTCTGGTCCGATGTTCTCTCACAAATCTCCATAATAACATCGTTATATTTCATTTATTGACTTCTGCCCCCGCACTTTGTCTGTCAAAAAATCATTACAAAGTTAGTCAATAAAGACGTAACGAGCAACCGGTTTTCGCCAAATAACTGGTTCATATTCAGTTCATTTCAGACGCAATTTACCCCCCCTTGTAATTTATTAAGAATAAAGGAGTTAGAAAAAACACTTACCGCAGATTATGGCGACAGTTGAGTCAAATTTTCTCCAGACACACCTCCAAGGAATCGTTCCAATGTGGAATCTTCAGGCCAAAAACAGTCTTGACCAATGTCTTGTCAAGTACAGAATAATGTGGTCTCGCCACAGGACTCGGAAACTCATCGCTATGGCAAGGGCTAATCTCACAGGCATTCCCGCTCAGTTCGCAGATACGTTTTGAGAAATCATACCAGGAGCAGACTCCCTCATTGCTGTAGTGGTAGATTCCGCTTTTTCCTGTCTGTCCGCTCTCGATAATGTATGCCACGGCCGCAGCCAGGTCGCCCGCGTAAGTCGGCGTGCCCACCTGGTCGAAAACGACTTTGACCCTATCCTTGGTGGCGAACAGTCCCAGCATCGTCTTCACGAAGTTCTTGCCCCACTCGGAATACAGCCACGATGTTCTGAATATCAGGTAATTGCACCCGGAATCAATGATTGCCTGCTCACCTTTCAGCTTGGTTTCGCCATAGACGCTTACAGGACAGGTGCGGTCAGTTTCACGATACGGAACGCAAGCATTGCCGTCGAAAACATAGTCCGTAGATATATGGACCAATGTTCCTCCGCGCTCTTTCATCACGGTCGCCATTCCGCCCACGGCCACGTGGTTCATCAGGTCAGCGGTCTCCCTGTCGGACTCCGCCCTGTTCACGTCAGTATATGCCGCGCAGTTCACGATGAGGTCGATTCCATTATCCTGCACCATCGCGCGTACTGCCTCAGTATCAGCGATATCCAAGTCCTGCCGCGTGGTGAAGAAATACCTGTGCGATGTCCCTTCCACTGCGCGTATCATCTCACGTCCGAGCTGCCCGCCGGCACCTGTAACCAATATGTTCATCTCTATCTTATTTTATTTTCAATATACTGTCTCTCAGCGAGTTTCATCTTTTTTGTCAATGCTGCCCCCCAATACTCCCGCGCTTTTTCCCGCTGTCCCATCGCACGAAAATAGTCGCCCATCGCATTGTACCCGCCATAGTACAACGAGTCCAGGCCAATGATATATGTCAATGAATCTTCGCTCACCGTTCTTCTCTCCCCTGCCGCCTTTCTTACTTTCGGAAGCAGTTCCTTGAATTGCAGCACTTTGAGATAATCTTGCGTTTCCACGAAAGGGTCTTGTGCGATGTCCTCTGAGGCGTTTCTGATTTCGCCTCTGAAGTCGCAGGCGAATACCTTGTCGATGTCATAGCAGACAAACCGGCCGCATTGCCACGGAGACGTGGACACCCATATCTTATGTTCAGCCGGACAGAACACTACCGAGTGCATCGCAAGCAACTGATTGATGGCCAGTTCATTGCAATATCCTATTTCTTCACCGTCGAGTCCTTTCTTGTCGCGCAGTATCCGCACGGCTTTTTCCGGGGTCAATGTCCCTGCGCTGTCCAGCAGCTGTTCAACTCTTCTGAATCGCCACATGCTGTCGGACATACGGATATTGTCCTGATTTACAGGATTGTCACGGAAAGTGGTGGACTGATAGTGATTAGTGCAGACAATGCGGTGTATATCAGCGTCCTGCAAAGCGGGGTCATAGATCGCCATCTCAGATGGGGTTTTCTCGATGATTGCCGCTCTGCCGTCTTTTGCGGAGCCTATCAATATGGATTCCGACACGAAGGTCTGGCGTGATGCGGCGATACGTACAGCCTCGTCGATGTCCGATGCGTACTGGAGTATCTCCTTGGTCAATATGGATATTGGGGTGGCCGACATCGACGGTGTTTCGAGTTTGGAGGCATTGATGGTGACCGTGAGCCCTTCGGTGTTCATTCCGCTGAGCACTCCTGTCATTCCAGGCCAAGTAACTGACACATAAGCATATCCGGTGTCAGGCTTCTCAAACAATACAAGTTTGTTCCGAGCAAACTCCTCGCCCATATAGAAGTCGAAATTTCTCCCGATCAGGAGGTTACCGTCTGCTGTACCCTCGCCCCACGATGCGAATGAGGTACAACCCACCAGCATATAGTCCTGCATAACGTGACCAATGTCATGGGCAGAATGATACTGCATCTGGCGCTCGTAGGCATTACCGAACTCCTCGAATTCATCCGTGCAGGCGATGGACATCGCCTTGATTTCCTGACGGTATTCCAGTGGCACATTGGCCCCTAAACGCCTGTTGAAAATGGTGATGAAATAGTGCAGCAGCTTCCTGTAACTCCGGCTCGGAACTATCTCGAAAAGTTTGTCTGCGAAGGCTTTTTCCTGCTCGTAAAGCAGTTCAGGCGCGAGCTTCCCGATGGCCTCTCCACGCTCGAAGGCATTGCCGATGACTCTCATTTCCCACAGTCCGGACTCGCTGAGTCTCAGGGCATTGACCTCCGCAGGATTGACTGTGCAGGCTATGGCTCGGGGGCTGTTCGAGGTTTCAGTCTCTGAGTCGCCGTCAGTTTTCGCCGAAGTATCGCGGGAAACAGCAGGACTTACCCAGAGACGGAGGCTGTCACCGACTTGGACGGCCTGTGACCCGGATGGTGTAAACGCCGGCTCTGCAAGGTCAGCGCTTGAGTGAAGGCCGACGCAGACCAGAACCGCCACCAGCACCATCGCCAATATCACGGTCAGCGTCCACTTGAATATTTTCAGGACAATTTTCATCTCGGCTTCAATTATATATTATACCTACTCCAACCTCAAAATATAAAATGTGTTGGATGTAATCTCGTCATTCGCTTTCACTTTCATCGAGAGCCCTGTCTTACATGCGATTTCCTCCATCCTCGACTGGGATATGTAGCTCAGTTCGCCCTCTGTCCGATTGAACCGCAGAATTTTCGTGGAGAACACTTCGCTCAATGCTGTAATCCTCTGTCCTTCAGCATTTTCAGAATCAGAGTCACGCACCAGAATCAATCCGCCACTCTTAAGCTTGGACGCGCATCGCTGTATAAGTTCCAACTGTTTTTCAGCGCTGAGATAATGCATCATGTCACTGATGATGAAGGCATCGCTTTCCGTCAATTCCGCCTGCGAAGCATCCTCACATCTGAATGACAGGCCGCCCAGGCACTTGTTCAGCCAGCAATGCTGAGCCACCGTTATCTTCTCGTCGTCATAGTCGATTCCCAGAATCCTGCGCCCCGGCTTGTACATCGACAGCATGAAGTCCATCTGGCCCATTCCGCAGCCGATATCCGTAATCTGACCGGTATCAGGAAGCATGGAATCGAAGAAGGCATAGTTCTTCTCCATCTTCATTTTCACCCTCACATACCACTCGGTCACCGGACCTTTATATATATAGGCCGAGGCCAATGTCGCAGCAAAATACGGGTTATCCGGCCCGTCATACCTGTCGCAGAGTTTCGCGTAACTGTCTTCGACCAATGCCGCTACTCGCTTTGCCAAGTCGTGATAGTCAATGTTTTCCGTCTTCACTGGCTCGAGTACCTGCATCACGGACAGGCCACGCGTAATGGTGAAGCAATGATTTTTCGGCATTATCCGCCAGTTGCCGTAGAACACGACCGGAGTGACAGGGGCATTGACCTGAGAAGCGAGATAGAATGCGCCTTTGTGAAATCTCCTGATGGTTCCGTCAGTCGTGCGGGTGCCTTCAGGGAATATCACGAGGCTCCAGCCCTGTTCGATGTCTTTCTTGAGATTTGTCAATGAGCCTTCATATCCTTCGGAGCGGACGTAATATCCGAGGTATTCTGCGATAGGGCCGAACAGAGGTGAGTTTTTCACCCAGTCGGCCACGAAGAATTTCACTTTCGGAAAGGCTGCCATCAGCAGGATGATGTCAAGCGACGACTGATGGTTCGCCACGATGATTCCTGGTTCTACTTCAGCGTGCCCATCATCTATCCGTACAGATTTTATGACAGGTGTCACCGCTACGAGCACTTTGCAGCCGACATGAAGCATCTTGGAGACCAATGCCTGCTTATGTCTTCGTCTGATCGGCAGACACAGAAGCAACAAGGTGAGTACCAATATTATAAAGCACCCGAGCACGGTCGGTACATAGAACGCCAGGTTGCGGACTATCATTCCGAATGTATATGGTGGTCTCCCCTGCGATGTCGGACGTGTTACGAAAGCATTGAATATCAATGGTTCTGCGGTATAGGATATCAGCACCACCGCTACCATTCCGAGTATGGTGATGAGTGCAATGGAGTGAAGGGCCGGATGCTTGGCGAAAATGAGGGCGCCTATGCCGACTATCATCGTGAATGACGAGAAGAAGATGGCGGTCTTGTGCGAGTTCAGCAGTTCGCGACCGGTCTTGTATTTGTGCAGCAGGCCTTCGAGAATGAAGATGCTGAAGTCGTCACCCATACCGAAGATAAAGGTGGAGAGGATGATGTTCACGATATTGAACTGCACACCGAGTATGCCCATTATTCCGGTGATTATCAGCCATCCTACTGCCATCGGCAGGAAGCTGAGCAATGCAAGTTCGAGTCTGCCGTAAGATAGCCAGAGCACGAAGAAGATGAGGCATGAGGAGATGAAGAGTATCAGGTAGAAGTCGTCGTTGATGCTCTTGGCTGCCTGGTTTGCGAAATAGGCCTGATCAAAGATGACAAGGTCTGCCCTGTCCGAGAATGTGCCGTAAACCTGGTCGATCAGGCTTTCGTCGAGGCTGACTCTTGTTATGAGCATTTTCAGGTCATCAGAGTTTCCGAGCCACGCTGACACTGCTTCCGGTATGCCTTCTCCACTAAAATAATCTATTGTTTCACAATTATTTACGAGAGAAGTCAGTGCGGCATCGAATGAGTCTTCGCGGAATCCGTATTTGACGGCTGCTTCTGCAACTTCGCTTTTCAGCCTTGCTACACGGTCTTCTGTCCACCATGTCTGCCATTTCTCGAGATTTGCCTGTTGTTCTTCCTGACTTCGGACAAACGAGCCACCATCTGAATAGCTGAGTATCAAGCCTTTGACTTTCAGCGAATCGAGCTGGGCCAATGTCTTTTTCTGTGCGGCGAAAGCCTCCCCTGCAGTCTTTCCCACGCTCACGAACATCACGCTCTTTTCATTGACCTGAACTCCCTCGGCGACGCCGGACAGGCTCTTCTCTCCGGGCTCAGACTCCTTAGCGACTGGCTTGCCAGCTCCCTCGGCGACGCCGGCATCAGCATTGACCCCGGTCTTGCCGCTAAGAATCGTCTCCGCCTCTTTCAGTTTCGGCTCCCAGTAGGTCAGATCCATCATATCGCTGTCGAAACCGACTTTGGTGGACATGTAGGTGCATACGACGGTCAATATTATCAGCGCACCGACAAGCCATTTGTTCTTGTGGAACGGATAGGAGCTGAATTTTTCAATGCCTCTGAGGATGCGTCCTTCCCGGAGGTCAGCCTGCGCAGTGAGGAACTGCGGAAGGAAAACGAGGCAGAAAACCATTGTCCCGAGCAATGTGAGTGAGGCGAAAAGGCCGAAATCCTGAAGCAGTTTGGAGGAGGTGAAAAGCAGACCGGCGAAGGCACCTATGGTGGTGACGCTTCCGATAATCATCGGGCTGCACAGTTCGTCAAGCAGCTGTTCGATGGTATGTACGTGATTCTGGTGCGCCAGAAGGTGTATCGAGTAGCTCAGCGCCACGCCCATTATCGCCGCTCCAGCTCCGACTGCGATGCCGGAAATGCTGCCCTGAATGAGCCAGGACAATGCCAAGGCGAACAATGCGCCGTACAACACCGGGCACAATATCAGGAACACGGAGCGTTTCCGCTTGAATACCGCGAGGATGAACAGGACTATGATTATGAGGGCTACTATCGACGTGGAATAGGTGTCGCGTTTTATCTGACGTGCGTTGTACACGCTCATGACCGGGCCGCCGAAATAGTGGAGCGAAATGCTCGGGAATTCTTCAGAGAGAGTGTGCAAGGAAGCTTCAATCAGATCGACAAGGTCGTCGTTGTGGGCGGTCTCGCCTGACGGGAATGCTGGTTCGATGAAGGTCAGCATTGTCCTGCCGTCCGGGGTGAAGACGTGTCCTGAACGGACTTTGTATTCGGATACCGGGTTCAGTTCGGCTGTGCGTCCGAGTACGCTGCTTCCTATGGCCAACGGATCTGCGAGTATGTAGTCCTTCATCGCAAATCCGGCCGGAGATATCAGGTTCACGTAGTCGTTCATTATGGCGGAATCGACTGCCGAAGGACGGTCCAGTTCCTCCAGACGCCGGAAATCGCTGTCATCCATCAGGCACGGAAGATGGCCGAGGATGAAGTTCATCATTTCGCTTATATCGGCCTGTCCGACTTCGCACATATAATTGTCTATCAGACACTTGTCCTCCGAATCGGAAAACAGTTCGCCGAGTCGCTCCGATGCTTCTGACAGCAGATTGTCGTCTTCCTGCTCAGGAGTGAACATCACGACTATCTTGTCGCTCACTTTCAGGTGAGAATAGACGTCCGCGAGATGCGATGAGTTCTTGGATGACGGGAAGAATGAGGTGACGTTCTCTTCAAACTCGATCCGCGATGCCATAAGACACATTGACAACACGCTGAGTACCAGCGTTATCCAAAACACCGTCTTATGCGAACGAAACCAGATATATAGTCGTGTGAAGATTTTAGACATTGGATGCAGGTTTATCAGGGGATTTCCGGAAAATAGCCAGCAGGGACATCGAGAGGCACCAGCTGAATGCCGACAGGAGCGCGCCGAAGACAATGCTGCCTACTACATATTGCAGAAGCATTGATCCGACAGATGCGAGCGTTATGTTTTCCGGCGTCATAAGGACCGGTTTGGCGAACAGGACGCATCCGACCCAGTATCCGGCAAATATGATGAACGGAATGAGGGGCGGAAGGCTTATGTTCGATGCCACGAGCGTTATGACTTTGTTCAGTTTCAGCAGATGGGCCAATGCAAATGCGCATAGCATCTGATATCCCCAGATCGGGGCCACGCCCATGAACACGCCGAGCGCTATCGCTGACGCTATTCTCGCATTGCTCTCCGGCGAATGAATTATGTATCTGTCAATGAATGATTTACAATTCTTCCACGTCAGCTTTCTGAAGAAGTTCACTGGCCAGCGCCAGAGCAGGCAATACAGTACGAGGATGGTGTTCAGTATGCTGATTTTCGTAAAGTCACGGAATGGCTTGAAGTGCGAGACGCGCTCACCTTCAGGCGGATAATAGACGCGGATAGGGACATTGACGACATTGGTTCCTCTCCACGCTGAGAATACGAGGATTTCGAGTTCGAATTCGTATCCTCCGGTTAGAAATCTCGAGCCCAATTCGATCTTGTCGAGCGGGTAAGCTCTGTAGCCGGACTGCGTGTCGTCGAGGCGTATTCCGGTTTCGAGTTTGAACCAGAAGTTGGAGAAACGGTTCGCGAATGTATTCTTGCCGGGCATTCCCTCGGCCCGCAGGTTCCGTGCCCCGACTATCAGTGTATCAGGCATTTTGCTTATCGATTCCGCGAAAATCGGGAGGTCTGAAGGATAATGCTGTCCGTCGGAGTCAATGCTGATGGCATACTTGAAGCCGTATCTTTTCGCATAGACCATTCCACACAGGAGCGCCACGCCCTTGCCCTGGTTTTTCTCTTGGGTCAATGATTTTATGACATCTCCGAATGACCGGATGATTTCCGGTGTGGTGTCAGTGCTGCCGTCATCCACAACTATCACGTCTTCAGAGTATTGCAGGACTTCGGAGATGACTTGCGAGAGAGTTCCGGCGTTGTTGTAGGTCGGGATTATCACGCAGCAGCCGAGTTCTTTCAGGACTCTGCGGCACTCTTGAGGAGATTTAGCCACAGCATTGTTCGCTTCCGGCGCGTAGTTATATGTCTCGTTTTCTGGCATCGTGCATTACATTGATAATGATTTTCTGAGTTTGGAAGCAAGGAATGCCGAGAAGGCATCTTTGCTTATGGCGTCTGCGACGTAGTTGGTGACGTAACTGTCTCTGGAGACTGTCATGTCGAACAATGTCATTCCGAAATATGTGGCTCCGACTACTCTCCACGAGCCTTCCTCAACAGGTTTGGCGAGCATTATTCCTGACAGTTGCCTTTTCCCTACGCCCAATGTAAATGTAAAGGTGCGCGGTTCGAATGTCGCGGTCTGCTCCTGGACATTCTGGGCCTGCGGCAGTTCGGAAACGAGGAGTTTCGGAAAGCAGGAGGTCGTCAATGCGAGGCTAACGCATATTGAAGATAGTCTGAGGTATCGCCGCATTGAATTTCTTATCTGTAAAGTCATACATAGTATAGTCGGAAGCATTCTCGTACATGGTCAGCCGGTTCACGGACAAGTCCTTGCGGTTCAGCAGGATAACCATCTTGTCGATATATGCGCGGACTGTTTTCGATTTCGGGACGATGGTGAGTCTGTAATCGGCCACGGACTCTTCCACGTTCACGGCGAAATCAGCGCCAAGCTTGGTCAAGTCTCCTGTCATACAGGATGTTATGAGTGTGCTCATCTGGTCCATCATGGGATTTCCCTTGGTGTCAATGACGGAGGCCTTGCCGGCGTTTACGGTCTTGATCTTATCGCCGTTGATGACGATTTCGTAAGCAACCGGTGTACGGTAGTCGAGGCAGATCTTGTCGGTCTTCTGCCAGTAGAACCGTCCTTCGGATTTCATTTCCCTGCTGAAGACGCTCAGGTACTTCGTCTGGACAAACTTCGCCTGAATCGTGGTCAATGCCGATGTCTTGGACGCCAGCTCTTTCCTGAACGCCGCCATGTCCGCAACTGCCTTATAGCCGGCCGCAGTCCCCTGCACCGACGCCATTCCGGACATTGTCCCGGACATCGCCGACGACGTGAACGCCGCCCCTGACAGCCCAAACTGCGCCGCCATCAACATTCCTATCCCCAATATGCTCAATCTATTCATATCCTATTTCTATTCATCTGACAAATATAGCGAAATTGACGCCGTGACAGGCGGAGCACCCGCGCTATTTAACAAGTCGTCATCAGACGACCGGCCGGTTCCGGGTATTTGCTCCTACAAATACGTAGAGGACGCAAAGGTCGCACAAAACGTCGAGGGTCGGGGCCCGGAGGTTGCGCTTGTGAGGACTTGCCGCCCTCGGCACTAGAGGGAGGGCCTGGTCCTCTCAAGTGCTCCTCTGGGCACAACACGACAACAATGTAGTGCTACCTAGCGGAAGCGTTTCATTATAGTGACGCGATACGGATGCCGCACAGCGAGATGGGCAGCATTTTGCGCCACCGCCTTCTTGCCCTCATCTACAGAATCCGGCGCATAGGAATTGCCCACAACACACTTTCCGGAAATCGCCTCAAACCACGTGCAGGCAGCAGTATAACGGCCATAATTCAGCTCCAGATGGTAACCGTCCCTGTTGAACTTGTCCCCCACATACGAAGTCCTCGCATTCTGAATCGCAGTACCGGACGGAACAAGCACATCGAAATCATTGTCCTTCAACGCATTCCTGGCCGCAGACACAATCGCCTCATACATCGCCATCTGGCTGTTCCCGTATTTCGGGAAATCCCTATGGTCAGAATCCGAAGCATAAGCCCACGTCTGATGCCACACAAGCTTGAAATCCTTCTTCGGCGCATTCTCACGAAGATACGAAATCAATGAAGGCAGATACGGATTGTAAGTTTCATACAGACCGGACTTGCCGCTCGCCTGCTGGAGACTGATATAATCCCACGGCTCATCCAAGACAGCATCAATCAGTCTGGTATTCGGAGTATTGGTCCGCTTCCCATCGACAATTTTCCGGTAAGCATACGCCTCCTTGCCCGAAACAGAATTGTTATAATGCCTCTCCAACGAGCAGCCACCTATATACATATTGCCGATAATCACCTTGATTCCGGCAGCATCGAACAGCTCGTAAAGATATTGTTCCACAGCATCCTGCGAAAAACTGTTCCCGATCGCCAGAATCCGGATGACGCCGTCCCCCTTCTTCGCCGCACCATTCTTTTCAATGCCGGCAGACTCCACCGGACCGGCAGCAAAGCCGCTGTAAGACAATGTCAATGTCAAGAGACCGACAAAGAGAATAGCACAAAATTTCTTATATAAAGTATTCATAATCAATGATTTTTAAAGTTCGCACAGAGCCGTTACAGCCCACAATCTATCCGATAAAGTAGCGCATCAGCGAAGTAGGCGGAATCTGCTTGTCCGAAACATAGACGAAATAATGCAAGAACTTCTCAAGCCTGTGCGCCTCACTGTATTCAGGACAATTCTTAGGCACAGTAGCCAAGATCCTCTCTGCATGGCTGCGGAGCACCGCAAACTCCACAAGGTAGGCAGAATTGAACAGCACATCAGCATCCTCCTGGTACGGATAAATCCACTTCACCTCGGCACGACGCACATTCGGCCAGTTGGAAATAGTCTCCTGGGCCGTGAACGCCCCCTTGTTGAAATCCCTCACAATACGCCTCAACAGACGGTTGTCACTTGTCGGAATACAGTTATGGTCATCCAGCGAAATGCTCGTGATGGTATTTATGAATATGCGGAACTTCTCGGAATCAGGGATATTGTCCAGCAGTTTAGGATTCAGCGCATGAAGCCCCTCGATCAGTAGGATGGAACCATCCTCGAGAGCAAGTTTCTTCCCATTGTACTCCCGGATACCGGTAACAAAGTTATACTCAGGTACCTCCACAGTCTCACCGGAAATAAGTTTCAGCACATCCTTCTGCAACGCTGCATGGTCCACAGTATCGAAATTGTCGAAATCATAACTGCCGTCCGGAAGCTTCGGCGTATCAAGCCTGTTCACGAAATAATCGTCTGTAGAGAAAGACACCGGATGCAGACCGCAAGCCTTCAACTGCACACTCAGACGCTTGCAGAACGTGCTCTTGCCGCTGCTGGTCGGGCCGGTAATCAGGACAATGCGCACCTTCTGCGGAGATTTGTACCGGCTGAATATCTCCTCCGCGATCTGGACAATCTTCTTTTCCTGCAGAGCCTCGGCCACCTGAATCAAGTCAGTTGCCTTGCCGTCGATGCAGGCCTGGTTCACGTCACCGACATTGTCCAGTCCCATTATGCGGTTCCAGCGGATAGTCTCCGCGAACACGTCGAAAGTCTTGGGCTGTTCAATGAACGGAGCCAGCTGCTCGGGCTTATGCCTGTCCGGAACTCTCAGAATCGCACCGTCACGATATGGGGTCAGGTCCCAGACCTTGAGATAGCCGGCATCTGGAACCAGCACATCATAATAATAGTCAGCCGTGTCGCCTAATGTATAATAGCTGATATAGACCTCTCCGCAAGACTCCAGTAGCTTTACCTTGTCCATGTGGCCCAGCTTCCTGAACACGTCTATCGCCTCCTCTATCTGCACCTCATGCCTGTGGAACGGCGTTTTCTCCTCCACGACTTCAGTCATACGCTGCTTTACGCGGGCCACGTCCAGTGCGGACAGCGGATTCCCGTCAGCCTTGTCGATGCTTACGAAGAAGCCCTTGGATATCGGCCTTCTCATCACCACCTTGCAATCCGGGAAAACGTCCTGCGCCGCCTTGTAGAGCAGGAAGCAGAGTGAACGGCTATAGACATTCCTTCCGCTGTACGAGCGATAGTCCAGGAATTCCACATCGCGGTTGTTATAGACCCGGAATTTCAGTCCCTGTGCGACATTATTGACCTTCGCCGCAATGATTTCATAAGGGCGTTCGAACTCGAAACTGTCTATCATTTCGAGCAGCATCGTACCCTCAGGAAACTCCTGAAAAGTACCGGTATTCTTGCAGAAAACTCTCAGCATATGGGAAATCGTTTTTCAAATCGTACAAAAATAGAAAAATTATGGTAACTTTACGAAAAATTAACGGCCAAATGAGCACAATTCACGTTATAGACCACCCGATGATTCAGCACAAGCTGACAATCATGAGGAAAAAGGAAACCGGTTCCAAGGATTTCCGCGAATTACTTAAAGAAATTTCACTTCTGATGGGCTACGAGGTCACCCGCGACCTTCCGCTGGCTGATGTCGAAATCGAAACCCCTATCTGCAAGATGACGGCGAAGAAGGTTTCAGGAAGAAAACTTGCCATCGTACCTATTCTGCGTGCAGGTATCGGCATGGTGGACGGACTCCAGACATTGGTACCTGTGGCAAAAGTCGGCCACATCGGCCTCTACCGCGACGAGAAGACTCACAAGCCGGTAGTTTATTACTGCAAGCTTCCTGAGGATATAAACAAGCGCCTGGTAATCGTTACAGACCCTATGCTCGCGACAGGAGGAAGTTCCTGCGACGCATTGACGATGCTGAAGGAACGCGGATGTACCAATATCCGCCTCATGTGCCTTGTAGCAGCTCCTGAAGGAATCGCGCAGGTACAGAAAGAGCATCCGGACGTAGATATATATGTAGCGTCCGTAGATGACCACCTGAATCAGGACGCATACATCGTTCCTGGCTTGGGAGACGCTGGAGACAGGATCTTCGGCACCAAGTAAGCGACACAAGCAACATAAAATTGCGGCATTTTCCATCAACCGGAGAATGCCGCAATTCCTTTTATTTCGCAATGCTATTTCAGAACACCGAGTTCCTTGCCGACCTTGATGAATGCGTCAATGCACTTGTCGAGATGCTCCTTCTTGTGAGCCGCAGAAAGCTGCACGCGGATACGGGCCTGGTCCTTAGGCACTACCGGATAGTAGAAGCCGGTAACATAGATGCCTTCTTCCTGCATCTTGGCCGCGAACACCTGTGAAAGACGCGCATCGTAAAGCATCACTGCACAGATGGCGCTCTGAGTCGGTTTGATGTCGAAGCCGGCAGCCATCATCCTGTCTCTGAAGTAGTTGACATTCTCCACGAGACGGTCATGCAGTTCATTGCTTTCCTTCAGGATGCGGAAAACCTCCAGGCTTGCGCCGATAATGCAAGGAGCCAATGAATTGGAGAAAAGATAAGGACGGCTTCTCTGCCTGAGAAGGTCAATGATTTCCTTTCTTCCTGTGGTGAATCCTCCCATAGCGCCACCGAATGCCTTGCCGAGAGTTCCTGTATAAATATCTACTCTGCCATAGGTGTCAGTGAGTTCGCTTACGCCATGACCGGTAGCGCCTACTACTCCTGCTGAATGAGACTCGTCCACCATCACGAGGGCATCGTATTTCTCTGCCAGCTCGCAGATCTTGTCCACCGGAGCCACGTTTCCGTCCATGGAAAACACTCCGTCAGTGGCGATAATCCTGAACCTCTGGGCCTGAGCCTCCTGCAGACAACGCTCGAGATCGGCCATATCAGCATTGGCATAACGGTATCTCTTCGCCTTGCAGAGCCTTACGCCGTCTATGATGGACGCATGGTTCAATGTATCGGAAATGATGGCATCTTCCTCAGTCAGAAGCGGTTCGAAGACTCCTCCGTTGGCATCGAAGCAAGCGGCATAGAGGATGGTGTCTTCAGTATGGAAATATTCGCTGATCGCCTTTTCCAGCTGCTTGTGGATGTCCTGTGTTCCGCAGATGAAACGTACTGAAGCCATACCGAAACCGCGTTTCTCCATCATTGCCGCGGAAGCTTTGACAAGTCTCGGGTCATTTGCAAGTCCGAGATAGTTGTTGGCACAGAAGTTAAGCACTTCTTTTCCAGCGACATCGATAACTGCTGACTGTGAACTCTCTATCAGGCGTTCTTCCTTATAGAGTCCCGCCTCGCGAATCTCAGTGAGAGTCTTGCTGAGATGCTCTTTCATTTTTCCGTACATTATAAAGTCTGTTTTGTGTAAAGTCTTTTTGTCTTGGCAAATTACGGATTAAAATTGGATTTTCCATATAGGAATGATGAAAAAAACTGCTTACTTTTGTGAGTAACTCTTTTTAAAGGATTACATTAAAGAGTCACATAAGTCACATAAGATTGGTTAACAGGGGAAAGCAGCATTTCCCAAGAAAATGTATCACATCAAAAATGAAAAAAATTCTCATCATCGGAGCTACAGGACAGATAGGTTCTGAACTGTCAATGGAATTGCGCAGCCGTTATGGCAATGACAATGTTGTAGTCGGTTATATTCACGGCAGCGAGCCGAAAGGAATTCTGAAAGAGTCCGGTCCCTGCGAGGTGGTGGATGTCACTGACGGGGAAATGATTGCCTCCGTGGTGGAGAAGCACCATATTGACACGATATACAATCTTGCGGCCCTGCTTTCAGTGGTAGCCGAGTCCAAACCCAAGCTCGCGTGGAAAATCGGCATTGACGGCCTGTGGAACGTGCTGGAAGTGGCCAGAGAAAAAGGATGTGCCGTATTCACGCCGAGTTCCATCGGTTCCTTCGGCCCGACCACCCCGCACGTGGGGACTCCTCAGGACACCATACAGAGGCCCAGGACAATGTACGGAGTTTCCAAGGTTACGACCGAGCTCCTGAGCGACTATTATTTCCTCAAATATGGCGTGGACACACGTGCAGTGAGATTTCCGGGCCTGATTTCCAATGTCACGCTCCCGGGAGGCGGCACCACGGACTACGCTGTGGACATATATTATTCTGCAGTCAAAGGTGAGAAATTCATCTGCCCGCTGAAACCGGGTACATTTATGGACATGATGTACATGCCGGATGCGCTGAACGCTGCCATCAGTCTCATGGAAGCAGATCCTTCAAGGCTAATACACAGGAACGCATTCAACATCGCGTCCATGAGTTTCGCTCCTGAAAACATATACGAAGCCATCCGCAAGGAAATACCTTCTTTCGAGATGGAATATGCCCCGGACCCGCTCAAGCAGAGCATTGCAGACAGCTGGCCGGACAGCATGGACGACAGTTGCGCCCGTGCGGAATGGGACTGGAAACCGGAATATGATCTGGAGTCGATGACCAGGGACATGATTTCCAAACTCAAGGTGAAACTCTCCCGGTAACGGCTTCCGCAATCAACTCGAAAACGATGCTTGACAAAGACTTTTTCAATGGACGCATCATCATTCTGGATGGCGCGATGGGTACGATGCTTCAGCGATACGGACTCGCTGAAGAGGATTTCCATACAGATATCATTGACAGTCAAGCAGTCAGAGAGCTCAAGGGAAACAATGAATGCCTGAATCTCTCGCACCCTGAGATAATCAGGGAGATTCACCTCGAATACATAAAGGCCGGGGCGGACATCATCGAGAGCAATACTTTCAGTGCCAACAAGATATCCCAGAAGGAATACGGAACCGAGGCATTGGCCTACAGAATGGCCTTTGAAGGAGCACGCATTGCAAGACAGGCGGCCGATTCGGTAACGGAAAGACGTATTCTTGTGGCGGGCAGCGTGGGTCCCACATCCAAATCCCTCAGCCTTGCTCCGGACATCAACCGCCCGGAAGTCAGACCGTACAGTTTCAGGGACATGGTCTCGGCATACGACGAACAGATACGCGGACTGGTCGATGGCGGAGCGGACCTGATATTGATAGAGACCTGTTTCGACGCACTGAACACCAAGGCCGCGCTCTATGCACTGGAAAACATCACCGGAAACGGCAGTTTCCCTGCGATAGTCTCCGTTTCTGTCAATGACAAGAGCGGAAGGACATTGACCGGACAGACCGTCAAGGCATTCTACACATCGGTCAGCCACTACCCTCTCACGGCATTCGGACTCAACTGTTCACTCGGAGCCGAGGACCTCACTCCCCTCGTGGAAGAAGTGGCAGGTTTCGCCGGATGTCCCGTCATCTGCTATCCTAACGCGGGTCTGCCTAATGAGATGGGCGGTTACGATGAGACGCCTCAGCAGATGGGCAGCGCCGTCAGGGCAATGGCAGAAAAAGGCATTGTCAATATAGTTGGCGGATGCTGCGGCACTTCGCCTGAGCATATAGCTGCGATTGCAGAGGCGGTAAAGGGAGTCAGGCCAAGAAGTCTCACGAATGATACCGAAAGGGATGGCAAAATCCTGACAGTGAGCGGATTGGAGGCAGTCAGCATTGACCTGAAGAACAGCAATTTCACGAATATCGGTGAACGCACGAACGTGGCGGGCTCGAGAAAATTCGCAAGGCTGATAGCAGCCGGCGACTATGAGGCAGGTCTTCAGATTGCAGCAGAGCAGATAGAGAACGGCGCAGCCATCATTGACATAAACATGGACGATGCGATGCTAGACAGCCGCGCCTGCATGGAGAAATTCGTGAGATACATTTCCAACGACCCTGCTGTGGCGAAGGCGGCGCTGATGATCGATTCTTCGCATTGGGACACCATCGTCGCAGGTCTGGAAAACGCTCAGGGCAAATGCATTGTGAACTCCATAAGCCTGAAGGAGGGCGAGGAGGCGTTCCTGAAAAAAGCAGAAGAAATACACAGACTCGGGGCTGCAATGGTGGTGATGGCCTTCGACGAACAAGGACAGGCCACCACATTTGACAGGAAAACAGAAATCTGCAGGAGGGCTTACGGGCTGCTCACGGAAAGGCTGGACATCCCGCCTCAGGATATTATTTTCGATGTCAATGTCCTTTCGGTCGGGACCGGCATTGCCGAACACGCGCGCTACGGAATCGACTTCATCGAGGCGGTGAGATGGATAAAGGCGAATCTGCCTGGTGCATATACTTCTGGCGGCATCTCCAACCTGTCGTTCGCATTCAGGGGTAACAATCCGGTTCGCGAGGCCATGCACTCGATTTTTCTCTACAATGCCGTAAATGCCGGGCTGGATATGGGTATCGTGAATCCGGGCATGCTGCAGGTATATGACGACATTGAACCGGACCTGAAACAGAAGGCGGAAGATGTCATTCTGGACAGGGATCCTGATGCCACTGAGAGACTGATAGGCAAGGCGCAGGAGATAATGGCGGCCAAAGAGGCTGCTGCTCAGGGGATTGGCCCGAACGCCGCACAGCCGGGGACTGAGAAAGCCGCCACAGCTGAGGAACGGATAAAGGAGGCATTGGTCAAAGGCCGGAATACCGGTCTTGAGGAAGACGTTCTCGACTGCTACCGCAGATACGGAACTGCCGTAAAGGTGATTGAAGGACCTCTGATGGAGGGGATGGAGCGTGTCGGCGAGCTGTTCGGAGCAGGAAAGATGTTCCTGCCGCAGGTGGTGAAATCAGCCAAGATCATGAAGGACGCGGTGGCAGTGCTGGAGCCTTATATGAGCGGCGACAGTGACTCTGGCACGGGCAGGCCGGTAATCATCAATGCCACGGTCAAGGGTGATGTACACGATATCGGAAAGAACATCACGGGCATAGTATTGGGCTGCAACGGGTTCAATGTCATTGACTTGGGTGTGATGGCGGATAAGGAGAAGGTATTGGACGAGGCGGTAAGGCATCACGCTTCCATCATCGGGGCCAGCGGACTCATCACGCCTTCGCTTTTCCAGATGGAGGAGCTCTGTCGTGAAATGACCAGAAGAGGGCTGGACATTCCGCTGTTCATAGGCGGCGCCACGACCTCTGCGCTTCATACTGCCGTAAAACTCGCTCCGCTCTACTCTCACGTGTTCTATGCGCAGGATGCTTCCACGTCGGCGGTCATGGCCAAGAAGTGTCTGATGAACAGGGAGAAATTCGAGGCGGAAGAGCACGCGGCGCAGGAACGCATCAGGAGCCTGTACGAGAGCAGGCCTCATACTGATGCCGAGAGTGCTGCCCCAGCCGCATTCCCGGAAGACTCTTACCTCAAGGCGGAAGAGTATGATTTCCAAGACATTCCGGCAATGGAACTGGGCATTGACCAGGTAATGCCGCATTTCGACTGGAGAATGTTTCTGGCTATCTGGGGCTTCAAATACGGACAGGAACTTCCGGATGACCCGGAGATAAACAAGATATTGGCAGAAGGCAAGACCGTCCTGGAGCGATTCCGCACGAAGCACGAAGTGCTGATCCGGCTTTCGTTCAGGTCAATGCTTGCGCGACGTAAGGGAAATGACATTGACGCGAAATATGGTTCCGGCGGGGATGAGGTCAATGTGGTTTTCCCTATGATGAGACAGGAAAAGGCAGGCAAGAGCGTGGACGGACGTCCTGTGAAACTTTCGCTGGCGGATTTCGTACCGGAAAAGAGTTTCGGGCCGATGGGCGCTTTCGCCGCAAGCGTACAGACCTGTCACACAGGCTGTTGCACATGCGGCTGTTTCGAATCGATGCTTGACCGGGCAGTGCGCGTCACATTGGCAGAAGCCGCCTCCATCTGGCTGGACAAGCATCTGGAGGAGCATCTGCATCCTGGAGCTCGGCGTAAATTCAGAATCGTGAAACCGGCTGCGGGATATCTCAGCTGTCCTGACCACACTCTGAAGCGGGACATCCTGAACATTCTGCCTAAGGCGGAGAAGTTGGGCATCCGGCTTACGGAGAGCTGTGCGATGATTCCTGACGCATCCGTCTGCGGTTTCGTGTTTATCCATCCCGAGGCCACATATCCTGAGATACACAGGCTTTCAAAAGAGGATTTCGAGGACTACAGGAAACGACGCGGAATGAGTGAGGAGCAGGCCCGCCAATTCCTCGGACACCTGCTGTAATCATAAGAGTATGCACCATTCTAAATGAACAGGCCATGAAAATTTCTGAAATACTTGCAGGCAGCAAGCATACATTTCCTTCGATAGAGATAGTTCCGCCGCTCAACGGTATGAGCAAGACTGAACTTCTCGACAAGGTGCGGACGTTTATGGAGTTCAGCCCCAGATATATAAACATCACCTGCCACAGGGACGAATATGCTTTCCGAAGAGAAAGCGACGGCACATACACGAGACATCTGGTCAGGAACAGGATCAGCGAGGTAGCGGTATGCGCAGCCATCCAGGCGGAATTCGATATCGACGTGGTGCCTCACGTTATCTGCGGCGGCACGTCAGCAGAAGAAATCGAAAGCGACCTGTACAATTACAGATTCCTCGGTATCAGCAACTTGATGGCGCTGCGCGGCGATTCGGTAAGCGGCGAGAAGAGATTCACTCCCCACCCTTCCGGCTACAGTCATGCCAATGAACTGGTAGAGGCCATCAGGCGGTTCGATGCCCAGAGTGAAGAATCGTTCTGTATCGGCGTAGGCGGATATCCGGAGAAACATTTCGAATGCGCCAACATTGAAACGGACATCCTGAACCTGAAGAGGAAAGTGGATGCAGGGGCAGACTACATCATCACGCAGATGTTCTTCGACAATTCAGTATTCTACAGTTATGTGGAGAAATGCCGCAAGGCCGGTATCAATGTCCCGATTATCCCGGGACTCAAGCCGTTGTCCTCCGCCAAACAGATAGCACTGCTGCCCCAGTCTTTCTCTATAGATATTCCCAAAGAGCTGACAGACGCGGTAAGGGACGCGGGAGACGACAAGGAAGAAGTCTATCGGATCGGTACCGAGTGGTGCATAAAACAATGCAAGGACCTCATAAAGAATGAAGTCCCTGCCGTGCATTTCTATACTATGGGCAAAACCCGGAACATCACGCAGATAATGCGTGAATGTTTCTGAGCATTACCTCACGAAATTCATCGCTACAGCAAATTCTGTAGTATTCGCCCAGACGGCCTTGAGGTCGGACGGCTTTGTCAGTCTGAATACTCCCATGAGGGTCTGAAGTTTCTGAAGCTCAGCCTTCTGCTCCTCTGTAATATCAGGATTCTTGGCCATTTCCTCGAGTTTCTTGTCGAGCTGGTCCAGCAACGGAAGCAGCGGTTTCACTATAGGATCGCAAAGATCCTTGTCCATGAAGAGCTGCAGAGAGTTGTCTGTAACCACATATTTCATTACCAAGCCGTTGGCCATGAAATTCTTGATGACCGGCAGTATTTCTTTAGGGTCAATGCCCAATTTCTGAAGTTCTTCAAGGAGTTCGCTCAAACCGGACAGGTCAGCTGCCTTGGTCACGAACGCATCAGCCTGCGCCCCTTCCATTTCCGACAATGCTGCAAGATTAGGCAGAACGAAAAGGTTTCCTCCGTTCGCATACCAGAAAGCCAAGTTTGCAGGCGGAAGGTCTATCCATTCCGTGTGGGTGGTCGGAACGAAATGGTATTTGCCGTCAGGACCGACAAGTTTCTTGATGATTCCTTCAAATTCCTTCATATCAGGGATTCCTGAATTGCCTGAATCCTCGTCAGATTCCCAAAATCTTGCAGTCACGTTTCCGTCCTCTGTAAATGAAAGCCTGTCAAGCTGGTCAGCAAGCTGAACACTACCAAATATACTGAGCATCTTGCCCATCATGGCTGCACTGACAGCGTAATCACCACTTGCCGTCCAGGTAATCTGCAAAGGAGTTGCCACAGGCACTCCATCCTTATCAGGAGCAGCCTCTCTGAGCAGATTCCAGTCACCTTCCATACCGCCTTTTGCGACTACTTTCGTTGCTGCCTTGACGGAGATTTTCTCATTGCCGTCGATTTCACCCTCCACGGACACTGTGTATATAGGTGTCTTGTCTGTACTGAACAATGACATGACTGCCATATTGTAGATGTTGCCCTCACCGCTGAATGTCCATTTCGCGTCACCGGTATTCTTCAGATTCACATTGACTGCGACAGAAGAAGCGCAAGGAATGACATTGTTCATCTGGAGGACACCTTCGGTCGCGCTGGATGCCGTCAATTTCACATTTCCCATGCTTACAGGTATGGAATTGACAGATATTTCAGCTTTTCCGCTTTCTGCGGTAAACTGATTTGACGGAATATCTTTCCAATTTTCATCGGACTTGCTGTCTTTGTTACAGCCGGCAAATACTCCCAAGAGAGCAAGCATAAGTCCTGAATACAATAAACTACGTTTCATACTAATTATGTTTAAATAAAACTGGGCGACGGCACATAGTCCTTTGTCACCAAGCAGAAATTTACTGCAAAAATCATACTATGACAGGAATCCGCGATTCTACTGGCCTCCGAGGCGTGAAAAATATGTCAGGACCTCTTCCCAAGTCTTGAACGGTTCTTCTCCGAAATGGAGAACTGTTCCCATAAAGTCATCAGTACCAAGCCGTTCCGGATATCTGTCGATGAGATAGTCCCCGAGCAGCATATCCTTTTTATTGGCAATGACCACTCTGTTCCAGGCCGGCACGCCAAGTCGTTTTTCCACCCAATGATAGAGTTCCGGAAGGCGTTCAGGGGCATTGAAGTCATTGGAAATCAGCACATAAGGCGAGTACTGCTCCGAGAGTTTGGCGAAGGCCTTCACCGCACTCCCGTAAGGCTCCATATCTTCTATGGCGAGTCCATGAGCCTGCCCGTTTGTCATATCCAGAAGGGTATCTGCCAATGTTATGAGCATCACTTTCTTGGCTCTGTTTTCCTGCTTGTCGTCTATCCTTTCTATCACAGGCATGACCGAATGCAGGAAAACGCTGTCATCCAGATAGTGCTCCCCATTGAACCGGATTGCATTGGGATAATAGGTCGAGAACAACTCGAATGTGCCTGTCACAAGCGTGTCGTGGATACCGAACATTCCGTAAACGCGCTGTTTCTCCTCATTGACCTTCCCGAAGAAGACAGGATCTGAACTGTCGGGCTCGAGGCCTTCGAAATTGTGCGAAGACACTTCGCGGAACGCTTCTATAAGTCCTTTGTTTACAAGAAATGATGTCTGTCCGTCGCGCCTTGGATTGTGGAACTCCTGTCGTCCCAAACCATTGTTTTTCAATATGGTATCGGCAAGCTTGAATGCCGGGTTCACGAGAATCCTGTCATATCCGCGCAGCATTTCGGCATACATCGCACCCATCGATGCGCCTATAATCAGGTCCGGCTTTTCCGCCGCACAAAGTTTTTTAAGCATATCCATGGCCTCGACAGGCTCTACGGGGATGTCCGGGGCAATGATTTCTGCTGAAGGGAGCAATGTCCCCATTGTCTTTACAGTACCGTTCTGGCCGCTCGAAGCGAAGCCGTGCAGGTACAGGATCTTCTTCCCTGACATTATGTCAGGCCTTGCATATTCATACAATTCCATACGCACACTTATTTGGGGGCAAAATTACTAAGCGGATTTCTTTCCGGCAAGAGAAATCAGCACGCAGACGAGCGTAAACAATGAACTGCAGAGGAAAAGAGCCCCGGTGGTGATGAACATGTCCCCCATTCCCACTATCGCAGGCACAATTCCTCCAAATGCATAACCGATGGCGCCGAGCAAGGCAGATGCGACCCCTGCATTGTCCCGTCCCGAATCCATAGCTGAGACGTTGGAGGCTGTGGAGACTATGCCGACTATCAACATCAGGATGAATACCAGTATCTCGTACCACCAGAACCCGGGTTTGAAAAACAGCACGACTGCCGTCAGCACCGAGAATCCCGCAAGCGCGAATGTCCCGAACCGGATAGCCGCATCATTGTCCTTGAATTTAGGGATGAGCGCTGCTGCGATGGCGAAGGTCAATGCGTTGAATCCGAACACTATACTGAAATGCAGAGTGGATAGTCCGTAATGCCCCTGCATAATGAATGGAGCGGAGGCGATGTTGGTGAAAAGCACACCCATGGAGAACATATACGTAAGAACATACAGAAGGAACCGCCTGTTGCTCAATATATTATAGATGCCGTCGGCAATGACTTTCAATGACGAGGACTTGTAGATGCTCAGGTTCTTGAACGAGAGATTCTCATCCATGCGTGTAGCTCCGATGAGCAGTGCCGCCGACAATACTATAAGGCTCCAGAATATGGCCCGCCAGCCTCCCACAAGGGCTATAAGTCCGCCCACGATAGGTGCAGCCACCGTCGCCACGCCATTGACCGCGGCTATCATTGACATCATTTTCGTCAATTCCTTTCCCCTGTACCGGTCTGTGGCAATGCTTCTGGAAAGGACGACTCCGCCGGATCCGGCCAAGCCCTGGAAGAGCCTCATGATGATGAATTCATGGACATTGGCAGAGAAGATGCAGCCGAATGTGGATATCAGGAACAGGGCCATAGCGCATATCAAAGGACGTTTCCGACCGTACCTGTCGCTTACCGGACCGAATATCAGCTGGCCGACTGCAAGCCCGACAAGACCTGTGGTGAGGCCTAACTGCACCTTGGACACCGGGCAGTCGAACCAGTCCTGCATGGCAGGCAGCACGGGTACATACATATCCATAACAAAAGGCCCGAAAGCGCTCAACGCTCCCAAATACACAAGGACGAAAGTATTTCCTCCTGATATGTGGCTGTCTTTACCCATAAGTCGCTATCCTCACCTTTAATCAGAGTCCGTAGATTTCATTCATTTTCAGCAGCACATTCTTGACTCTTTCTTTCAGACTCTCCGGAGCAAGCACTTCCACCAGATAGCCCTGGGACATTATTCGCTGTATAAGGTCTGTCGTGATGCACATTCTGAATTCAAAGACCGCATAGTCCGGCCCTGTCACCACTTCCTTCTGGGAATGATGCCACGGAATGCTGCGGAGATATTCCTCCTGTCCTTCCTTCACTTTCAGCAGAATGGTCTCTACCACAGGCTTTTCCGGAACAATGACGCCCAAATAGTTTGAAAAGAAAGCACCGGCATTGAATTCCGGCGGCAGAGTAAACTGATAGTCAATTTCTTCCACATTCACGATCCGCTCCATATTATAGATATGAAGAGCGGCGGAATCTCTGTCGCGGGCAAGAAGATACCAGACGAGATGATAGATTTTCAGGCAATACGGCACCACTTCCTTTACGGACAGTTCTCTTGAGCGGTTGCTTCTGAACTCTATTCGGAGCATCTTGCTGTTCTTCATTGCCTTCAGCACAGGTGAGAGTTTGGAAACTCCCAACGGCAGTTTCTCGAGCACAATCCTCGAAGACAGAGATGCGTCTGAAGATACTATGCTGTTCAATGCGAATGAATTGTACAGCCAGGAACGGACACCTGTCACGAAAGCGTCCCTCTTTTCTACTATATGGTACTGGTATGTGCCTCTATGGGTACATTTGATTTCAATCCCGAACAACGACTTGATCTTCGCACAGTGATTCTGGAAAGTCTTCTTGGGCATCGGTTCCTTTTTCGGATTCATGTCCGATTTTCTCCAGGCTTCGTCAATTTCGGCAAAGGACATGTAGCGGTTCTGGACAAGCAAATCCACAAGCCACACGTATCGGTCTAATAAATTTGAAGATTCCATCAGAAATATCTTATATTCCAACGCAAATATGGAAAATTTTTTATTAAATTTGCATATTATGAATCTAAAGTATTGCCTCTGATGCTCGAAGATGTAAGAAAAAATATCGAAAGACTTATCGCGTTGTATGAACGCGAGAGACAGACGAAAGAGAATCTTGTCATCGAACTGAGGAGGAAAGATGCTGAAATTGATTCATATAAGAAGCAGATTTCGGATCTGGAAAGACAAGTAGATAATCTCAAGTTGATTGAAGCTTTTACTGCTCATGAGGAAGGCAGCGCAGCTGCGAGGGAGAAGATTGACAAGATGATTTCTGAGATTGACAGATGCATCTCATTATTGGAAAGATAGATATGGGGCAGAAGATTACGATACGGATCAACGGCAAGAAATACGAGTTGTCGGCCAAGACGCCAGATGACGAGGAGATTTACAGAAATGCCGCTAAATTGGTGGAAAGCACGTTAAGCAAGTATTCGAACAGGTTTCCCGAAAAGGACACGTCGGAGCTTCTTACGTTTGTGGCCCTGAACGAGTGTATCGCGAGGCTGTCCGCGAGAAGGATGGTGGAGAGTCTGGAGAATGAGGTGAAAGCGCTTGAGAAGCAGACAAATACTTATCTTGATGGTATAAAAGATTAGCCGTCGGCCCACTACTCGCTGAAAACAACAAGTTCTTCGGAACCGGGTGTTCTCGAGCCGGGGATGTGCGGGCCTAAGTACCTTTGATGGGATTCCGCTATGCGGGACGTAGGATTACTGAACTGGCACGGAGCTCAAATCTTGCAATATTAGATTTTTCTGACGACCCGGCTGACGGCTTTTATATATTCCGACTGCAAGCTTCTTAGTACAAGGAAACTTGCAGCCGGTTTTTTGTAATCCGGAAAGAGACGACTAAAACATAAATTTTATATACGTATGAACAACATTTTGATATTCATAGCAGTAGCCTTGCTGTCAGCTGCATTCGGAATTGCAGTTTTCATAATGGTTCACAGAATGGTTATGAAAGGACGCAAGGACAGCATCCTGGAAAAGGCGGAACTTGAGGCAGAAAACATCAAGAAAGAAAGGATCCTTCAGGCCAAGGAGAAGTTCCTCCAGCTCAGAAGCGAGCACGAGAAGTTCGTGAATGAGAAGAATGCACAGATCAAGGATACCGAGAACCGTCTCAAGCAGAAAGAGAACAATCTTAACCAGCAGAGCAACGAGCTCCAGAAGAAAATCAAGGATCTCGACAATACCAAGGCAAGCCTCCAGTCCCAGAAAGATGCGCTCGACCGTAAGGCAGAAGAATACGAGTCACTCCGTCAGGAAGCCAACAAGCAGATTGAGAGCATTGCCGGCATGACCGCAAACGAAGCCAAGAACCTGCTCATGGAAAACATGAAAGCTGAGGCGAGAAGCGAGGCCCAGGCGTACATAAACGATACGATGGATGATGCCAGACTGAATGCTGCGAGGGAAGCCAAGAGGATAGTAATCACCACTATACAGAGGACTGCGACGGAGACTGCCATTGAGAATGCTGTCACCACCTTCCCTATCGAGAACGATGATATCAAAGGTAGAATCATCGGCCGCGAAGGTCGTAACATCAGGGCTCTGGAGGCTGCTACCGGTGTGGAAATCGTAGTGGACGATACTCCGGATGCCATTCTTCTTTCGGCTTTTGACCCTGTCAGAAGAGAGGTCGCACGTCTTGCGCTCCATCAGCTTGTCGTGGACGGACGTATCCATCCTGCACGTATTGAAGAGGTAGTGGCGAAGGTCCAGAAACAGCTTGAGGATGAGATCCTCGAGACCGGTAAGAGAACCTGCATTGACCTTGGAATCCACGGTATGAACATCGAACTCGTGAAACTCATAGGACGTATGAAATACCGTTCTTCTTATGGGCAGAACCTTCTCCAGCACTCACGTGAGGTTGCAAATATCTGCGCCATAATGGCTTCCGAGCTCGGTCTCAATCCTAAGCTCGCGAAGAGGGCCGGACTTCTCCACGATATCGGAAAGGTTTCAGAGGACGATCCTGAACTTCCACACGCACTACTCGGTATGAAGCTGGCAGAGCAGTACAAGGAAAGACCAGAAATCTGCAACGCTGTCGGCGCTCACCACGAAGAGACTGAAATGACATCGCTCATCTCCCCTATCGTCATGGTAGGTGACGCTATCTCAGGAGCACGTCCTGGAGCACGCCGCGAGGTCATTGAATCATATATCAAGAGGCTCAAGGGCATGGAAGACCTTGCTGCCGCATATCCTGGTGTAACCAAGAGTTATGCGATCCAGGCAGGTAGGGAGCTCCGTGTAATCGTAGGCGCAGAGGATGTAAGCGACGAGCAGGCAGCTAAGCTTTCTTCCGACATCGCTCTCAAGATTCAGAATGAAATGACATACCCTGGTCAGGTGAAGATTACCGTCATCAGGGAGACCCGTTCAGTAGCTTACGCAAAATAAGCGAAATCATTTTTATACCGAAAATGATATGCTAATGAAAAGACGCAGTATTATATCAGGCATTGTACTCTTTTTACTGAGTGCAGAGCCTTTATTCGCTCAAATGGGCGAACCGATAGTAAAATGGTCCGTTTCCCAGGGAAAAACGGAAAACGGGATTACCGAAATCATCTTCTCCGGAACTATCAGCTCCGGATGGCATACTTATGGAGCATCTCACAAGGATTCACCTGTAACGGTGGAATTCGAGGATGTCAAAGGGTATTCTCTTGAAGGCGGTTTGTACGACCTGCTCAAGCCTGAGAAATTCGACGGGGATGATGTTTTCTTCGACAAGATCAAGGTAGCGCAGAAGATCAGAGTGGCAGAAGATGCCTCGAGTCTGAAAGGTATGATCACGTCTTCGAGCTGCACGGACAACTCCTGCGGCGCTCCTGATGACTGGAATTTCGAGATAAAGCTCCGGAAAGAGGCTGACGCGGCGGCCGCAGCTGTTCCCGAAAAGGCAAATAAGGCTGAGACAGCAGCAACCGCTGAAACTGCCGCCACTGCAGTGGCTCCAGAGATTTCACAGAATGTGACAGAAGAGGAGCAGCGTGCGGGCGGTTCTCTGTGGGCTCTGATACTTGAGGCCGTGCTGTGGGGATTTGCAATGCTTCTCACTCCTTGTGTATTCCCTATGGTGCCTATGACCATATCATTCTTCATGAAAGGTTCGTCAACACCTGCGGCTGGACGTTTCAAGGCCTTCATGTACGGACTGTTCATCGTACTGCTTTACACAGTGCCTATTTCACTGATTATCGGAGCGACCTACATCTTTGGAGGAGAGACAGTTACGGCCGACATATTCAACTGGCTTTCAACTCATTGGCTTCCGAATATCATCTTCTTTATCGTGTTTATGGTATTTGCGGCATCGTTCTTCGGAGCGTTTGAAATCACTCTGCCGTCAGCTCTCGTGAACAAAAGCGACAAGAATTCTGACAAGGGCGGACTTGCAGGTATCTTCTTCATGGCATTGACACTGGTCCTGGTGTCATTCTCATGCACCGGTCCTATCGTAGGTTCCGTCCTGATCAAATCCACCCAGGGTGAGTTCTGGACTCCGATGGTGACGATGCTTGCCTTCTCGGTAGCCTTTGCATTGCCTTTCACCATTTTCGCGATGTTCCCGTCTCTGCTGAAGAAGCTCAAGAGCGGCAGCTGGCTGAACTCCGTGAAGGTTGTGCTCGGATTTATCGAGGTGGCTCTCGGTCTGAAGTTCCTCAGCGTGGCGGACCAGACTTATCATTGGGGCCTTCTGGACAGGGAGGTTTATCTCGCCATCTGGATTGTGGTATTCACTCTGCTCGGTCTGTACCTGCTCGGCAAGATCAGGTTTGAGGCGGACAGCGAGGTGAAGCATATCGGCATATTCCGGCTTTTCCTTGTGATCGTGGACTTTACGTTCGTGGTCTATATGATACCGGGAATGTTCGGCGCGCCGCTCAAGGCATTGTCAGGATATCTCCCGCCTATCGAGACGCAGGACTTCATAATGGGCAGCAATACAAGCCAGACTGTAATCAGTATTGATGAGGCCAATAAAGGCGAAAAACTGCCGCTCGGACTTACAGGCTATCATTCTATGGAAGAGGGATATGCTGCTGCGAAAGCGTCCGGCAAACCTGTTTTCCTGGACATTTCCGGTCTCGCCTGCGTGAATTGCCGCGAGATGGAGCAGAGGGTTTGGAGCGATCCGAAGGTACTGTCAATGCTGAAAAATGATTTTGTGATAGTGGTTCTGTATACGGACGACAAGACTAAACTTCCTGAGAGCGAATGGGTTACCACCAGCAGCGGAAAGGTCCTGAAGGACAGGGGGCGTGTCAATGCGTGGTTCGTCCGGGAAAATTTCGGCGTGAGCGCGCAGCCTAACTACGTGCTTCTGTCGCCTGACGGAAAGCAGCTCGCTCCGATTCGCGGATACAATACTGATATAGACGGATTTGTCGAGTTCCTGAATTCAGGACTTGAAAAAATGAAATAAAAGATATGAAAAGGATGATTATAGCATTGATGGCATTGACATTGACCATCAGCGGTTTATCTGCAAGGGAACTGCCGGAGATTCATACGCCGGCATCCGATTCCAGAGTAACTTATGTGGGCAGGACATTGAAGGAGAAGGACAATGTTTCTTTCGACTGGACCGGAGTATATGTCAGAATCCGTTTTGAGGGTTCTTACCTCGCGATGAAGGCTTCCGACAGCAAAGCGAACTATTATGACCTCTGGATTGACAGGGAACCGGACGCGAAGGCTGACAGGACCATCAGGATCAGCGGTAAGGATTCGGTATATGTTCTGGTGGAACCGGCTGCCCTCAAGTCGTTCAATTCCAAGGGGAAAGGCTTCGAGCACACTGTGGTTCTGAAAAAGCGGACTGAGGGAAGTGAAGGCAGGACAACCATCAGCGAGTATATTACCAAGGCAGGCGAACTGCTTCAGGCTGAAGGTCTCAAAGAGCGCCAGTTCGAGGTGATAGGTGACTCTTACACCTGCGGTTACGGTACGGAGAACAGTGTCAGGACTGACCCTTACAAGAGCGAGACCGAGAACAGCAATCTGACTTATGCGGCTATCCTTTCAAGGTACTTCGGGGCTGATTACTATGCTGTTGCGCATTCCGGAATGGGGATTGCCAGAAATTATGCGGACAAGTTCAAGGACTACTATATGCCTGACCGTTATGACCAGACATTCGACGAGGACAAGGATGTGAAATGGGATGCCGCTGCTGATGCATTCAGGCCGCAGGTCACCATCATCTACCTATGTACCAATGACTTCTCTACCGGCAGACAGCCCAAGATATCTCTTTTCAGGGACAATTATGTGAAACTCCTGAACAAGATCAAGAAGAACTACGGTGAGAATCATCCGGTTCTCTGTGTTTCGAGCAACTGCGATGACCTGGCAGCCGATTATGTGAGGTATTGCGTAAACAGCCGCGGCCTTAAGAATGTGCATTTCCTGAGTTTCACCAAGGCTGTGCACAATACGGATGATGAGCTCGGCGCAAGCTGGCATCCAAGCTACAAGGGACACAAAAAGCTCGCCCATGTACTGATTCCGTATATCTCCACATTGACAGGATGGGAACTCAATGACAATATCGAATAATATGAGTATCAAGACTAAGATCATCAGCACCGTCACGCTTGTGGTTGTGCTGGCCCTGACAGGGTTCTTCTATTTCCGCTTCTACTTTGTCTTCGGTGAAGGAGTCAAGGCAGGAGACCTGAATCAGGTGATGTATAAGGGCTATGTATTCAAGACCTACGAAGGCAGGCTGATCCAGTCAGGCCTGAGAGGTACAGGAAAAGGTACCAATGGTATGGAATCCTACGTTTTCGAGTTCTCTGTGGAGAATGGGGAGCTTGCTGATTCTCTGATGAGGTGCAGCGGCAAGACCGTGGAACTTCATTATAAAGAGTATTTGGGAGCGCTTCCGTGGCGCGGTCAGCAGAAATATATCGTGGATAATATCCTGTCCGTAAGGTAAGCTATTGAAAGACAATAAGATGAAAAGATTGCATTTTATCGCATTGACAATATTGGCGGCTTCTTCTTTCACCGCCGTTTCGCTGAATGCCGAGGAGCATCAGAGAGCTGAGGGAATGAAAGTTTTTTCTGTTCATCCTGCCAACAACACTGGCAAGATGATGACGATGGAGCAGGCCGTATATTCGGGCGAACTCAGACCTGAGAGATTCCGCGCAGGATGGTACGGCGAGAACACCATTGTATATATGAAGGAAGGAAAGCCGCAGCTGTATGATGTCAATGCCGGTACAGATGTGGATGCTGACGAGGTGCTCGGCATCTATGCGGAAGCTGCCGGAGCATATCTCAGGAAGTCATTGCCGGAAGGCGCTGAAAATGTTACGCCGAACGAGGCGGCAATGTCTGCAAACGGGTCAAAGACGGGCAACAGGGCCATCGGCACGGCCCCAGCATTGGCATTTACCTTGGGCAAAAGCCTTTATTACATTGACCAGCGCAAGCATATCCGTACTGTCGCTGAAAGCGAGAATTCTGAAATCACTTATGGGCAGTCGGTCAGCAGAAACGAGTTCGGTATATCCGGAGGGATTTTCTGGTCACCGGACGGACGCAGCATCGCGTTCTACCGCAAGGATGAAAGTCAGGTAACTGAATTCCCGCTTCTGGACATCACCACACGTACAGGTTCTCTCAAGAGCATAAAATATCCGATGAGCGGAATGGGCTCTGAGAATGTGCGCGTAGGCGTTTACAATCTGGCGGAAAACACCACAGCATACATCCAGGCGGACGATTTCGGCTACGACCAGTATCTCACCAATGTTTCCTGGTCTCCTGACGGTAAGCTGATTTTCATCCAGGTTCTGGACAGGAGCCAGAAGCATATGCACCTGAATATGTACAGAGCCTGCGACGGCAAATTCCTGAGAACCGTACTTACTGAGGACAACGAAAAATGGGTGGAGCCGACGGACCCTCTGCATTGGTTCAGATTCTCCGGCAGATTCATCTACCGCACTGACAACAGGGACGGCTACAAGAGTCTCTACCTCTGCGACACGCTCGGCACAGTAACGCGCGTGACAAACGTTGATGCTGACGTGAAATTCGTTGCCGAGGACGGCGAGCGCATCTTCTACACCAGCGCAGAGGTCTCCCCTGTCGAGCAGCACCTGTTCTCTGTCCGGGTCAATGTCTCCCGCAAGGGAAAGGTCAATGTCGGGACGCCTGTCAGGCTCACCTCCGATGAGGGATGGCACAATGTAAGTATCAATAAATCAGGCACATGGTTTATCGACAGTTACAGCAGTTTCAATGTTCCCGGCGTGGTGAAAGTGACTTCTACAGACGGAAAGATGTCCAAGACTATCTTCACCGCTGAGGATCCGATGAAGGATTATGCTACAGGTGAGATGACTCTGGGAACGGTAAAGAGCGCCGACGGAAAATATGACAACTGGTACAGGCTCTATCTTCCGGTGGATTTCGACCCTGCCAAGAAGTATCCGGTCATCCTGTATGTCTATGGCGGTCCTCATTCGCAGATGGTGAATGATTCCTGGCTTGGACAGATAAGGCTTTGGGAAATGTACATGGCGCAGCGCGGCTACATCGTCTATGTGCAGGACAACAGGGGTACGGAAAACCGTGGCGCAGCTTATGAGAAGGCAATCCACAAATACTGCGGACAGGCGGAGATGGCTGACCAGATGGCCGGGCTTAGCGAACTGATGACATTGCCTTACGTGGATAAGGACAGAATCGGCGTGCACGGATGGAGCTATGGCGGATTTATGACGATTTCGCTTATGACGAACTATCCGGAGACTTTCAAGGTCGGTGTCGCAGGTGGTCCTGTAATCGACTGGAAATGGTATGAGGTGATGTACGGAGAGAGATATATGGAGACGCCTGACTCAAATCCTGAAGGCTTCGCCGAGACAAGTCTGATCAACAAGGCGACTGACCTGAAGGGCAAACTGCTTATCTGTCAGGGCGCTATCGACAACACTGTAGTCTGGGAGCACAGCCTGAGTTTCGTAAGAGAATGTATCAAGAACAATGTCCAGCTGGATTATTTCCCATATCCTTGCGCCGAGCACAATGTATTTGGCAAGGACCGTATCCACCTTATGGACAAGGTGACGATGTATTTTGAAGATTATTTATAAAGATATGAATACCAAAGATTTATACGCCCAGATCCAGGCCAAGAAGACCATGCTGTGCGTGGGTTTGGACACTGATTTCAACAAGATGCCCCAGCACATTCAGAAACTTGCCCAGGACGGAGAAATTGCTGTCCACGGGGAATTGTTGAAAGGCACTGCACGCTCGCTGTATGAATTCAACAAGGCCATCATTGACGCGACTTCAGAGCATTGTGTAGCATACAAGCCGAACTTGGCTTTCTATGAGTGCTATGGACGAGAGGGCATGCTGGCGCTGGAAAAGACCGTAGATTATATCAGGAACAATCATCCTGAGCAGTTTATCATCGCAGACGCAAAGCGCGGTGATATCGGAAACACGGCCAAGATGTATGCCAAGACATATTTCGAGACAATGGATTTCGACGCTGTGACCATATCCCCTTATATGGGGAGTGAAACTGTCACCCCGTTCCTCGAATATCCTGGAAAATTCGCTATCGTGGTAGCCCTGTCTTCGAACAAGTCTTCTGCTGACTTCCAGTTGGCCCAGCAGGACGGCAAGCCTCTGTATCAGGAGGTTATGGAAAAGATGATGTCCATCTCGACTCCTGACAACATGATGTTCGTGGTAGGCGCAACAAAGGCTGACAAACTCGCTGAAATCCGCAAGTTCTGCCCGGACAATTTCTTCCTCGTACCAGGTGTCGGAGCACAGGGAGGTTCCGCAGAAGAGGTAATCGCGCACGGTGCAAATGCGATGGGCGGCTTGCTTATCAATTCGTCACGTGGAATCATCTACGCCTCCAATGGTGAGGATTTCGCTGAGGCTGCCGGACGAGCTGCCGCGAATCTGATGTAAGGTTAGCTATCGGCGTTTTGCCGGTCTCCCCTGAAGAACTAAAGAATTTTTAAGAACAGGACTATTTCTCAAACTGAGATTTTTCCAAAAACAGGCTGCTCACAAAACGTGAAGCAGCCTGTCTGTCATTTCCCGTAATATTAAATATCATCTTTCAGATGCTCCTTGGCGTACTCGAGTGTCACGGTAAATGTCTTCTTGCGCGAAGACGGAGCCTCAAACATGGCATCATCGAAAATCCTTTCACAGATGCCTCTCAGGCCACGCGCTCCGAGTTTGTTCTTGATGGCGGTATCGACTATGAGGTCCTTCACGCCATCTTCTATCTCCAGTTTTATGCCGTCCATCTCGAACATTTTCTCATATTGCTTCAATATGGCATTCTTCGGCTCTGTAAGAATACGAAGAAGTGAATCCTTGTCCAGACTGTCCAGATAAGTGACAATCGGAAGACGACCGATGATCTCCGGAATGAGGCCATAGGACTTCAGATCCTCAGGAGCCACATATTTGAGCAGATTGTTCTTGTCAATCTGTTTGGTGCCACCGGTAGTGAAACCGATGACCTGAGTGTTCAGACGATTGGCAATCGACCTTTCTATACCTTCAAAAGCACCGCCGCAAATGAACAGGATGTTCTGGGTATTGACATGTATGAATTCCTGCTCAGGATGCTTGCGTCCGCCCTGCGGCGGAACATTCACGACACTTCCTTCCAGAAGTTTCAGCAATGCCTGCTGTACCCCCTCTCCGGAAACATCACGAGTGATCGAAGGATTATCTCCCTTGCGGGCTATCTTGTCTATCTCATCGATGAATACAATACCCCTCTCCGCCTTCGCAAGGTCATAATCAGCCTCCTGGAGAAGCCTTGAGAGCAGACTTTCCACATCCTCACCCACATATCCGGCCTGAGTGAGCACAGTGGCATCCACAATCGTGAACGGCACCTGAAGAAGCCTTGCTATGGACTTTGCGAGCAATGTCTTTCCTGTTCCGGTCGGGCCAACGAGGAGGATATTGGACTTCTCAAGTTCAACTCCGTCATCCACTTTGTCGACCAGATTGTGGTTTATCCTCTTGTAGTGATTGTACACAGCCACTGACAAAAGCTTCTTCGCACGGTCCTGGCCAATGACATATTGGTCCAGGAATTCCTTGATTTCCTTAGGCTTCTGCAGTTTACCGATCTTCTTGGGTGCTGTCTTCTCAGCTTTTTGTCCTGAAACCTCTTTCAGATAATCGGCAGCCAACATGATACAGTCACTGCAGATACAAGCCCCGTTCTGTCCCGGGAGAAGGAACGGAACCTGAGATTCCGGTCTCCCGCAGAACATACAATAATTTTGTGTCTTTTTTCCGGCCACTTTATTTCACCTTTTTCTTACTGGAAAGAATTCCGTCCACCATACCATAAGCCTTGGCTTCCTCTGCAGTCATCCAGAAATCCCTGTCAGCATCAGCAAGCACACGCTCGAAAGTCTGACCGGTATGCTGGGCAATGATGTTACACAGCTCTGTTCTGGTCTTCTCTATCTCCTTGGCTGCAATGATGATGTCAGATGCCTGTCCCTGGGCGCCGCCAAGAGGCTGATGAATCAGGACACGGCTGTGCGGCAATGCTGAACGCTTGCCTTCAGTACCTGCGCACAACAGCACCGAGCCCATCGATGCCGCCATACCTGTACAGATGGTTGCCACGTCCGGTTCAATGATCTGCATCGTATCATAAATGGCCAGACCCGAAGAGACCTGTCCGCCAGGAGTATTCAGATAGAGCGAAATATCCGCCATACTGTCGGTGGAAGCAAGGAACAGGAGCTGGGCCATGATGATATTCGCCACGTCGTCATCAATCGGGACACCGAGAAATATCACCCTGTCCATCATAAGACGGCTGAACACGTCCATGGATGCGACATTGAGTTTCCTTTCTTCGATGATGGTCGGATTTATATACGAATCCAGAGCCGATTCATAACGATGAAGGGTCGTAGAACTGATTCCACGGCCCATTCTCGCGAATTTATAAAATTCGTTATTGTTCATATTTCTTGGAATTAAGACTAAAGTGTACGGAAATCTTCTACTGAAACCTTCTCAGCCTTCAGTGTAACCGCACCCTTAACTGCCTCGATAACCTTAGTAGCCTCAACATTCTCTACAATGCGGCGGCTGGTATTCTCATCCTGAAGTACACGGGCAACACTGTCCTTGAGAATTGCCTCAGGAACATTTCCCATACCGTATGAAGCATACTGGTAAGCAACATATGCCTGAGCTGCCTCGTGAACATCTTTTTCTTCGATCTTGAGGTCGAACTTCTGCATGATGTAGCCACGTACCATCTGCCAACGGAAATCTTCGAAGAATGCAGGTGCCTCTTTCTCGATCTCCTCTTTGCTGAACTTGCCGTCATTGATATTGAACAGCCATCTCTTGAGGAACTCCTCCGGAAGCTTGATGTCAGCTTTCTTTACGAGATACTCGCGCAGATCCTTGGAAAGTTTGTAGTCAGACTCCTGCTTGTAATTTTCTTCAAGTCTTGCAGTTACAGCCTTGTCGAATTCCTCTGCATTGTGAACCTGATTCTCACCGAAAATCTTGTCGTAAGTCTCCTGGTTCTCCTCTGCCGGAGCGAAAGTCTTCACTTCCTTCACTGTAACGTGGAACTCAGGTGCGAGAGAAGCGAGCTCCTCTTTCTTTACCTTGAGCATATATGCACGGTCAGACTCATTAGTAAATGCCTCATTTACATTGACATCAAACTGGTCTCCGACCTTTGCGCCGAGGAACTTGGACTTAGCCTCGCCCTCTACATTCTTCACGCCTACATATGAGCCCTCAACGGTCTTGCCTTCCTGAGCGAAATCAACGATTACGAAATCATCCTCACCTGCCTGCTCAGCATCCGTGAGAGAACCGAACTGACGGAGAAGGTTGTCCTTCATCTCTTTCTTGGCCTCAGCAGAAACCTTGATCTCATAAACTTTCACTTTGTCATCCTTGGAGAGTTCGAAGTTCACCTCTGAAGTGGTGGCGATATCGAACTTGAAAGTAAAGTCGTTGCCCGACTTCCACTCGATCTCCGGCTGGTCCTCACTTGGAAGAGCCTCACCTACCATCTTGATATTGTTTTCCTTAACGAAATTATTGATAGCGTCTGAAAGGACCTTGTTCACAACCTCGCCAAGCACTCGCTCTCCATAAACTTTCTGGATAAGTGACATAGGAACCATTCCCTTTCTGAAGCCCTTGAACTCGGCTGTACGTTTGCATCTCTGGAGTTCTTTCTTCTCAGCCTCAGCGTAATCATCGTGAGCAACAGTGACAGTGAGCTGGATATTAAGCTCATCAATCTGATTTTTTACAATATTCATCTTTATTCAATATTTTATATTTTCAATGCGATTAAATTTTCAATGTGTTTGCGCGAGATGCAAGCCATCTTACACTTAGCCTGCAAAAATAGGAATTTTTCAGACAATTTCCAATCGGGAAAGCCTATTATTGTCTATACTGCTTGGGATAGACCACTCTTTCGTGATAAATCTGCCCGAGATATGACTTCAGCACAGATTTTATGCGGCTGAGTTCCTTCAATGTAATATCTGCATTGTCAAGCTGTCCTGCAGCCATCTTGGCTGAAACGATGTTCTCCACGAACTTGTCGAAAGTCTCGGGAGTATTGTCCTTCAATGTACGTGAAGCGGCCTCCACAGTATCGCAGATCATGACCAGCGCCTGCTCCCTGGTCCAAGGTTTCTTGCCCTTATAATAGAAGGCATCCGATTCGGCAGGGTTTCCGCCCTCTTCTATAAACTTGTTGTAGAAGAATGCCGTACAGGTAGTTCCGTGATGTGTGAGAATAAAATCGCTCACCACCTGAGGCAGCTTGTACTTGGCAGCAAGAGCGAGACCGTCCGAAACATGTCTTATGATCATCTCAGCGCTTTCTTTGGGAGTAAGCCCGTCGTGGAACTTGGCGCCGAGGCTCTCGTTCTCCACGAAGCATTGCGGATTGGCAGTCTTCCCGATGTCATGATACATTGCTCCGGCACGCACAAGAAGCACGTCCGCGTCAATGCTCCTCGCAGCCGCATCAGCAAGGTTCATCACCTGAAGTGAATGCTGGAATGTCCCCGGAGCCTTCTGTGCAAGAATTCTCAGAAGTTTATTGTTAGGGTCACACAGTTCCTGGAGACGGGTACCTGACACAAGCGAGAATATCTTCTCCATCAGATATATGAGCGGATATCCTGCGACTGAAAGCAATGCCCCGAAAAACAGATAGAGCATCAGCCACAAGTCATCGAATGCATTGCCCGAATTGATAAGCCGGAATCCGATGAAGGTCAGCAGCAGGCATACAAACACGAGCATAGCCGCCACGAACTGTCTCCATCCCTTGCTGAAAAACGGAAACACGAACATTGTCACCACTCCCGCAACCAGATTCAGCAGGAAAAGTTCCACGCCGTTGTGCGCGAAAATCAGCAGCGGCATCAATGAAACGACATACACCGGAAGCACGACCCGCCTTCTGAAAAACGCCAACAGATACAGCGCCGAAAGCGAGAACGGAATCATATAGAGCAATGTCGGGTCCAGTTTGTCCACTGCAAACGCTGCAAATGCCGTCAATGTGAAGATGAACAGAAGATAAAGATACTTGTTCATCAGTTTGAATATGTCGGGGTTCGTGTAGAAAATGGAAAGGAAGAGTATCAGGACCAATGCCAATGATATCACTCCGTTACCGATCCACAGGAAAATCCTCGGTCCGTCATATCCCAGACTTTCCTCATATTCAGCCTTGTATGAATCCAGCAGCTGCTGTATCTCAGCCGTCACTATTTCGCCTTTGGTCACGATCAGCTGCCCGGCGGTCACAAATCCGGAGGTCGGAGAGATATAATCCACAGACTCGGCATGCACCAAGTCCGTGGTTTCCTTGTCATAGATCAGATTCGGGACAATGATATCGTCGATGCCTACTGCATTGGCAATCGAATCCACCCTTTCGGACGGAAAAGCCTTGGCTGTCTCTGAAATGACCTTGTCCAATGCGGAAGATACCGTATAAACATCGGAGGCCGGGGTTTTCACCGCACGTTTGTCTCTCTGGATGAATATGATATCATCTGCAGCCGAGAAGTTCTCTTCCTTAGAAGAGGCCTCATCAGCCATCACTCCCCTTCTGTAAATATCAGACACGGCCTCGAGCATTTTCGGCCTGATCTGGCTGGCCTCGCCTAAATTCAGCTGCTCGATGCCCTTCACCACTTTACGCGGAATTCCGTCGTCATATTTGTAATATGGCACTATACTGGAGCCTGCGGCATCTTTCTCAGCACGAAGTTGCTCCTGTGTTTTCAGTACAGGAAAATCTATCTGTGAAACCAATGTTTCATAAGGCCACGGCGTACCCTTCTTGTAGTCGTAGTTGAACTTTCCGTTCCTCGGCATCATCAGCAGAAGAATCAGGAAAAGACAAAATAGCGATATGTAGATTTTGGGATCGCGGGGAATTCCAGTCTTTGCCATAATGAAATACTATTTGAAAGGACTATCTTTTTCTCTGGCTATATATTTGTAAGTCAGTTTGTCAGTAAGTCTCGGGAACAGCCTGTGCGCAAGCACGGTAATCTTTCCGAGAGCCGTAAGAATCACCTCTGATTTACGTGAAGCGAGCGCTTTGGCAAGATATTCTGCACATTTTTCAGCACTCATAAGTTTGCCTTCATCCAGCGGGGTTTCTCCCTGGGCGCTTCCGTCTGCTGTCAATGCCGCATTACGCACATTGGAGGCGGTATAGCCCGGAGCAAACACCAACACGTTCAAGCCGTCTTTCAGGTGCTCGATTCTGAGTGTGTCCAGAAAGCCTCGGATAGCGTATTTCGATGCTGAATAACCGGTCCTCGCAGGAAGCGCGGAATATCCGGCAATCGAGATGACACCCACCACTGAACCTTTGGACTTCAACAGCCACGGCAGCGCAAATTTGGTACAATTCACGGTTCCCCAGAAATTCACGTTCATAAGGGAATGGATCACAGAAAGGTCGAGGTCATTGAACATCGCCCTCATGGAAATGCCGGCATTGTTCACCAAGATATCGATTCCGCCGAATTTATCCACAGTCTTCTCTATCAATGCCTTGCAATCCTCTTCTTTAGTAACGTCCGTCTTGACGCAGAGGACTTTGGACAAATCAGCATTGACAGAAGCGGCTTCAGCCTCGAGCTTGTCGAGATGACGGGCGGCCATGACGACCTTCGCGCCCAAGCTTCCGAATAATCTGGCAGAAGCCAACCCGATACCCGAGCTGGCTCCTGTTATGATTATCACCTTATCTTTAAAGTAAGACCGGTTCATAATGAAGTGTATTTTGGACTATTCCACAGTCATTGCAGCGATGTCGTCTCCATCATAAGCACCTGCGTCGAGCTTGGCCTTGATTTCCTTGAATGCTTTGAGAGTATATTCGACATCTTCCATAGTATGGGCTGCTGTGCAGACGATACGGAAAATGACCATACCCTTAGGAATGACAGGATAGATGACCATAGAACAGAAAATCCTGTAGTTCTCACGGAGATCCTTAGCCATCTTGGTAGCCTGAGCGACTCCTCCCTTGATATGTACAGGGGTCACGCAAGCCTGAGCCTCACCGATATCGAATCCTTCTTTCCTGAAACCGTCTTGGATGGCATGGGTGATGGCCCAGCACTTCTTGCGGAGTTCGTCACCTTCCGGAGACATGATGATTTCAAGACGCTTGGTATTGCCGATGACGAGCGGCATAGGAAGTGACTTCGCATACATCTGTGAACGCATGTTCGCACGGAGATAGTTGATGATCTTGTGAGGACCTGCAACGAATCCGCCGATAGAAGCCATTGACTTGGCAAATGCGCCGATGTAAAGGTCAACCTCGTCCATGCAGTGAAGTGCCTCAGAAGTTCCGCGGCCGTGTTCTCCGAGAAGTCCGAAGCCATGGGCATCGTCAATCAGGAAACGGAAGTTGTATTTCTTCTTGAGAGCTGCGATCTTGTCGAGAATACCGAGCGCACCGGTCATACCATATACGCCCTCGGTGATAAGGAGCACACCGCCGCCGTTGGCATCAGCCTCAGCACAAGCGCGGGCAAGAACCTTCTCGCAGTCCTCGATATTGTTGTGACGATATTTGTACTTGCTGCCGATATGAAGACGGATACCGTCGAGCAGACAAGCGTGGCACTCTGCATCATAGACGATTACATCATGACGCGCGGTAAGAGCATCGATCGTGGAAACGATTCCCTGATATCCGAAGTTATAGAGGAAGGCGTCCTCTTTCTTCTCGAACTCAGCGAACATTTTCTCCAGCTTCTCATGGTATCTGGTATTGCCAGACAGCATTCTGGCGCCCATCGGGTATGCAAGACCCCACTGTGCAGCTGCTTCAGCATCCGCTTTTCGCACTTCAGGATGATTTGCAAGTCCGAGGTAGTTGTTCAGACTCCAGTTCAGGACCTCTTTTCCGTTGAAAACCATGTGAGGTCCGAGTTCGCCCTCAAGACGAGGGTACATATAATAGCCGTAAGCCTGGTCGAAATACTGGCCGATAGGACCGCCTGAGTCTCTTTCAATTCTGTCAAAAATGTCTAACATATTGTCTAGATTTTAGATATTGTCGTTATTATGCGTCAATGTTTGCGTAATGTGCATTTTCTTCAATGAACTGTCTGCGTGGCGGCACATCATCGCCCATAAGCATTGAGAAGGTCCTCTCTGCCTCGGCAGCATTGTCAATGGTGATTTTGCGGAGTCTTCTCTTGGACGGGTCCATTGTCGTATCCCACAACTGATGGTCGCTCATCTCTCCGAGACCTTTGTAACGCTGTACTGTCACGCCCTTGTCAGAGCCCTTTCCGAGTTTCTGGGTTGCTTCAGCACGCTGTGCGTCAGTCCAGCAATAGATCTCTTCCTTGCCTTTCTTCACCAGATAAAGCGGCGGAGTAGCCAGATAGACATAGCCGTTTCTGATGAGGTCAAGCATATATCTGAAGAAGAATGTCAGAATCAATGTGGCGATATGGCTTCCATCGACATCGGCATCGGTCATGATGATGACCTTGTGGTAACGCAACTTGCTGAGGTCCATTCTCTTCTCGCCGTTCTCGTCAGCCTGTGCCACAGTAACGCCGAGCGCTGTGTAGATGTTTCTGATTTCTTCACTGTCGAATGCCCTGTCCTCGGCTGCCTTTTCGACGTTGAGAATCTTACCTCTCAACGGAAGGATGGCCTGGATGCGGCGGTCTCTACCCTGCTTTGCGGTACCGCCTGCGGAATCTCCCTCGACAAGGAACAATTCGCAAAGCTCAGGATTCCTCTCGGAGCAGTCCGCAAGCTTGCCCGGCATACCGGCACCTGACATGACCGTCTTTCTCTGAACCATTTCACGTGCCTTGCGGGCAGCAGTTCTGGCTGTTGCGGCAAGAACGACTTTATCGATGATGAGCTTGGCGTACTTTGGATTCTCTTCAAGATACTGGTCCATCGCCGCTGAAGTAGCCTGTGACACGATGGAAGTGACCTCACTGTTTCCGAGTTTGGTCTTGGTCTGGCCCTCGAACTGAGGCTCAGCCACTTTCACGGAAACGACGGCAGTAAGACCTTCCCTGAAGTCTTCCTGTGTAAGTTCCACCTTGACCTTCTCCAGGAGTTTGTTCTTGTCGGCATAGTTCCTCAACGAACGGGAAAGGCCCATTCTGAAGCCCTGGAGATGGGTACCGCCCTCAATAGTGTGGATATTGTTCACATATGAGAGGATTGTCTCCTTGTAGCCGTTATTGTACTGGAGTGCAATGTCGATAGGAATAATCTTGTCGGATGTCACACATACCGGTTCAGGAATAATCTCTTCCTGGCTCGCATCGAGATATTTGATGAATTCCTTCAATCCTTCCTGGGAGTAGAATACATCATTCTTGTAGATCTGCTTTCCGGTAGGACTGCTGTTTCCGTTCGCATCGACCACATACTCGTCCACGAGGGTACGCTTGTCTGTCAATGTAATCTTGATTCCCTTGTTCAGGAACGAGAGTTCACGCATCCTGTTCGCAAGAGTCTCGTAGTTATAGATGGTAGTGACATTGAATATCTCCGGATCCGGATGGAATGTGATGGTGGTTCCCGTGTCATCACACTCGCCGATCACTTCTACCTGAGTCAAAGGCTTTCCTTTGGAATACTTCTGCTGGTAGATCTTGCCTTCCCTGTGGATTTCAGCCACGAGGCTGTCCGACAACGCGTTCACACAGGATACACCGACACCGTGAAGACCTCCTGACACCTTGTAGCTGTCCTTGTTGAACTTACCTCCGGCGTGAAGAACCGTAAGAACCACCTCGAGAGCAGACCTGTGCTCTTTCGGGTGCATTCCCGTAGGGATTCCTCGTCCGTTATCCTGGACTCTGATGGAGTTGTCTTCCAATATTGAAACTTCGATGTGGTCGCAGAATCCGGCCATAGCCTCGTCGATACTGTTGTCCACAACCTCATACACCAGATGATGGAGACCTCTTACACCCACATCGCCGATATACATTGACGGTCTTTTCCTCACCGCCTCCAGTCCTTCGAGGACCTGAATACTGCCCGCAGAATACTGCTCTTCAGCTTCGCGCATCTTCTCGTTCTCTTCCATTATTTTCTTTTAAAATTTTCTATTCAAATCAACTTGTCTGTCTGACTTTTTTAATCCTACAAATATAGTAAAAATTAGAGATTCAGACAAATGCCTGCAGTGAATCCTACACCGCCGTCCATATACATTCCATAACGCTGTACCTTCATATTCAGAAGGTTCTCACCTCTGAGCCAGAATGACAATTTGTTGTTGAATGCATATTCGGCATGCAGACCGAGATTCAGCCAGCTGGGAACCCTCACATTCATAGTCGTATGAGCTACGGGAGTGAGCTCTCCCCCGCTCTCTTGCATTGACACGAGAGTGGTTTCTCCCTTCCTCACGGTCGCGAATTCCGCAGAAACTCCCGCGAAGATTCTCTTCTTCCAGTTATATGTGCCGTCGAGATGGCCGGAGAAGAGCGACTGGTTCAGATAGATGTGCTGATTTGCTATTTCCGAATCCTTGAATGAATTGGAATTGATCCTGAAATCCGAATCCAATGTGAAATCACGTGAATCCCACTGGAACTTCATATTGACATAACCGGACGTACCGCCTACCACCGTCATATTGGACATATACATAAGATTGTCAGCAACAGTCGGTGCAGCAGTTCCTATGCGAATGGCGGAGATACCGTCAAACGGCATGTCCTCATAGCTTCTGAAGCCTCCACGCACGTCGTAACGGAACCTGTTCCTGATATTTCCGGCGAAGCCGAGCGCCAGATTATACTGCTCCACATAGTTGTTGGTCAGGCCGTGTGACGGAAGATAGAAATGATACTTCTCCTTCATTGACGAGAACTGATTCCTGTAATCGCCGCCGGTCGCCCTGAAATAGAGGTTCAGATAATCCCTCACTGCCTCAAACCCGATATAGACATCCGGATAAATCATCGTTCCTTTATTGGTATTGACAGACTCCGGCTTGTCCTTTTCGCTGATGTTGAAACCTAACTTCACACCGAGGCTCAGATCCCATCTGTTCTTGTCAAATGCGTATTTCGGGGTGATGTAAGCCGTCCCGATGGCCGTGTTCATATAGCCTTTATACCAAGTCATGCCATAACCCACATCCGCCAAGATCCTGTTGTGCCTGCTGAGCACCGGACCAAGAGTGAACTTGAAGTCCAAGTCATTGGCATTCAACGCTCTGTCCCCGGCAAGCATACCCTGCGAAGAGAATGCATAGTTTACTGCAATGTCATAATACAGGAAATTCTCCGAAAGGCTTGTGGAATAAATATGCGCAAATGCCCTGGCAGAATTGAATCCTGTGGCACCTTCCCCGGTCTTTCCCTGTATTCCCTTGTAGTTCAGGTCGAAAGCGATTACTGCCTTGCCGAGATCCGCCTGTGCATTGGCCCCTGCAGTCGAATACAGGTCATAGCCGTTCCACGAGCCGCCGGCCGACTTCAGCATAGCGTCCGCATCGAACTGCATATTCTTGTAATCTCCTATGTATGAATGATGTGAGCCATATACGGACATTCTGAACCTGCCCTTGGTCAATGGTTCCCAGACGAGGTCGAGCGACGGTCTGAGACGATATCCGGCTCCTGCCTTGAGATAGAATTTCCGCCCGGTAAGCGCAGCCGCCTGTGGTTTCATCTCCAGAAGATAAGGGCTGAAATCATACGACCCCTTATATGGATTTTCAAAAACAGAGTAGTCGAAATCCAAGTCAAAGCGCTTCAGCGAATCAGGCACAAACATCTCCTGAGCCGGTTTGTGAACCTCCATAAGACTGCCCTCGTACGCCTTCGTCACTGAAACAGTCGGATTCAGATTCTGAGCTCCGGCAGAAACGCAAGCCAATACCGAACCGGCAGCCGCTAATGTCAAATATATCTTTTTCATACTACTTTTCCCTCTGTGCTATCTTCTTCAGACGCATATTAACATTGTCAAGGATATCATCATTTTTGCCTGACGGCTCATATCCGTCACGGACACTCTCGAAAGTCGCTTTTGCCTGAGCCATATCGTCCCTCTCTGCAAAAGAATCGCCCAATGTGACGAATGCTTTCGCAAGCCAGTAAGTCTGGTCGCTTCCCGCATCGGAGAACGCATACACAAGTTTCTCGACCTCGTCGAACTTGCCCTGGTCGTAAGCGTCCTGGATAATCAGATACGCTGCCTCAGCCCCTTCCGGTGTAGATTTCTGGGATGAGAGTTTGCGGAGTATCGCGAAAGCCTCATTTCTGCGGCTCGAAGCAAGATAAGATTTCGCTTCAATGTACTGTGCATGACGGACTTCGTCCTTGTCGCTCCTCTTGTCCGCAGCGACCTTCACCGCATTGCTGACAGCCGCATCATAATCTTTGGCATTGTATGCGGAATTCATCATTCCCACGATGGCCGTATGCTTGTTGTTTTCGATTTTCGCATTCTCAAGCAGGGACTGGTAACCGGAATAGGCATCATTGTAATGCTCTATGCTGTAGGACAATTTCGCAAAACTGAGCGAAGCGGCCTCCACAAACGATGTCTCTCCACACTCGATGACCTTCTTGTACCAGTCGCAGGCCTGCTCCTTCTTGCCGATGTTCTTGTACGACTCGGCCATATAGAATTCCGCAAGATTTACATTTGAGCCCTGAGGATACTCATCCAGATATGCCTGCAGCGACTTGATGGCCCTCTGGTAATTCTCCGCAAGGAAGATCTGCTCGGCAGCATTGAAGAACATCGTCTCCTCATTGCCCTCAGTCCCCTGACCGTCCAATGTCTTGAGATAAGCGAAATAGGCCTCAGGTTCCTGTTTGGTCTGGTATATGGATTCGATGGCCCTGAGCGCATCCTCCGAATACACCGTCGAAGGCATCCTGCTGACCACCTGCTTATAATATCCGAGAGCATCGTCAAACTGGGATTCATTGGCCGAAATCATTCCCAATCCGATCAACGCCCTTGCGCGGTAAGTGGAGTCGCGGCTCTCAGACGAAAGTTTCTTGAAAATTTCAGCTGCATTGGCATTGTCATCATCTGCCATATACGCGCGGCCGAGTTCATAGACAGTCTCGCTCCAGAACGAAGTCGTCGGAGCTGTCCGGGCAACTGGCGCAAGCAGCTTGATCTCATCTTTCGTCTTGTTGGTCAATGAAAGTGCCAGGCCAGCCTGATAGTACGGATAAAGGTCATTCGCGCTGCCGCCGCTCCGGATCGCCGCCTCATAGGAAGCTATCGCATCCTTATAGTTCTTGTCAATGAAATAGCTGTCGCCTTTTCGGGTCAATGCATCTGTACGTCTGCTCTTGTCGCCGCTCTGCAGATACACGTCGAACCACTCGCAGGAAGACGGGTAGGCGCCTGACTTGAAATAGCAGTATGCCACGTCGTAAGGCAGGAGATTGCCTTCCGGACGACCATAAAGTGCAGAATTGTTGTACAATGTCTTGTAAACCTCGGCAGCCTTGGCGTAATCATCTGAACGATAATAACTTTCGGCGAGCCAATAACGTGACAGCTGATTGAACGGCGAGCGTTTTCCTGAATAGTAGGCTGCCGTCTTGAGGCATGGTATCGCCTTACGGTATGAACCCGAAGAAATCAGTTGCTCCGCACGCAGGTAATTGGCTTTCATGTAATTGGCCTTCATATCCTTGTCGAGGACGTCGATATTGTCATAAGCCTCCACGGCGGCAGCATAGTCATGATTGTACAGGGCTGCAAGGGCGATGTAGCTGTAGATACGGTCCCCTTTGGCCAGCTCCGGATATTTCTTTATGTACTGTTCGAATACGGAAGGGTCATGGTTCAGGTCGAAAGCGAGTTTCGCATAATTGAAATACGCATCTTCCTGGATGTCAGCATCATACTCTTCGTATGCCGCGTCTTTGAAAGCGTCCATGGCAGCCACCTTGTTCTTCAGTTTGATATAGCCGTATGCCATCTGGTAATTCGCTATCTGTCCCAACGAGTCGCTTCTGTCATCCATCTTGGAATAGTTCTCTACAGCACCTTTGTAGTCGGACAATGCATAGAGCAGCGATCCTGCATAGAAGTGGTCCTTCCTGGTTCCTGAAGCGGTATCGGTAAGGTCATAATACTTCTTGGCAGCAGAAGCATCCCCCTGCACAAGGTAGGACTCGGAGATGATACGGGCAAGATGCGGTTTCCTCTCCTTCGGCACCGAAGCGAATATCTTCTCGGCATTGTCAGTGACATATTTGTAGTCCTTGTCCATAAAACGGCATTCCAGGATATAATATGCCGACACTTCAGCGAAACGAGGATCCTTCACCGACTTCGCGAACCACTTCTCTGCCTCTGCGAACTGCTCACGCTCATAATAGATATAGGCAGCGGAATATGCTGACGGAGCCTGATAGTCGTTCTTCGGAAGAGAGGACACTTCAAGGAATCCTTCCAATGCGGAGGCCACGCTGCCGATCTGGAAATCAGCATACGCTTTCTTAAACCTGAACTCCGCCAACTGGCTCTTATAGAGAGACTTGGCCTTGATCTGGGAGAACTCGGCCGAAGCAGCGGGATAGTCCGGGATATCGAAGAGATTCAGCGCATCAGCGTATTTCATCTGAGGCACAAGTCCGGAATACGGATACTTTTCAATGTATTTCTCCATTGCGGCCTGGGCAGCATAGGATTTCATCTTGATATCGCACAGTACCGCATACCCGTTGGCGAAAGGATTCTCAGGATACGAAAGGAAAATCTCACGCGCCTTCACATACATTCCATGCTCGTAAAGTTCCCTTGCATACTTGAGGTCCGACTTTTCGTCGCCAGCAACTGCGCAATTCCTGTCAATGTTCCCGAAATCCACACTGTAATCCGATGCGGATGAGGTCAATGACGAGGCGGCCATTATGGCTACTGTCAATGCAGCTGTTATAGTCTTATTGTTCATTTTCATAATAATATCCAACACCTGTGTATAAACACGTAAATTTAGCAATTATCATCGTCATTGTCAAAAAAGATGCTGGACTTGAGGCGTCATTGACAAAAAAAATTCCCGGGGAACCATATTTCTATGATTTCCCGGGATTCTATTCAGTAAGATGTAGGCTTATTTGCCTGCCAATCTCTTGTATGATTCGAGACGGAGTTTTGCAAATTCCTCTGTCTTCTGGAGGAGCTCATCAGCTCTTTCAGGGAAGAGTTTGTAGAGGGATGCAAAACGGACCTCGCCCTTCAGGAAGTCCTGGAACTTACTCCAGTCAGGTTCCTTGCTGTCGAGAGAGAACGGATTCTTGTCTGTTCCTTCGAGTTCAGGGTTGAACCTGTAGAGGTGCCAGTAACCGCACTCGACTGCGAGTTTCTCCTCTTTCTGGCTGAGACCCATTCCGGCCTTCAGACCATGGTTGATACAAGGTGCGTAAGCGATGATGAGTGATGGTCCGTCATAAGCCTCAGCCTCCTTGATAGCGTTCAGGTACTGAACAGGGTTTGCGCCCATAGCTACCTGAGCCACATATACATAGCCATAGCTCATTGCCATCATTCCGAGGTCCTTCTTGCGGATTTTCTTGCCGCTTGCAGCGAATTTGGCGATAGCGCCTGCAGGAGTTGCCTTGGATGACTGTCCGCCGGTGTTGGAGTAAACCTCAGTATCGAGTACGAGGATGTTCACATTCTCACCTGAAGCGAGCACGTGGTCGAGTCCGCCGTATCCGATATCGTAGCTTGCACCGTCACCACCGATGATCCACTGGCTGCGTGCAGCAAGGAACTTCTTGTATGTGAGGAGTTTCTTGCAATGAGGACAATCAGTGCTCTCCATGAGAGGAACAAGCTTGTCAGCTACTTCACGGGTAACAGCAGGATTGTTCTTGTTCTCGAGCCACTGCTTGAAGAGTGCCTTGATCTCGTCAGAAGCCTTGTCGCAGTCAAGACCCTCTGTCATGATTTCAGCGATGGTCTGTCTGATACGGTCAGAACCGAGTTTCATACCGAGACCGAACTCGCAGAAGTCCTCGAAGAGAGAGTTTGCCCAAGCAGGACCGTGTCCTTCAGAATTGGTGCAGTATGGTGATGCAGGGAATGAAGCTCCGTAGATGGAAGAACATCCTGTAGCATTGGCAATCATCATTCTGTCGCCGAAGAGCTGGGTAATGTTCTTGATGTATGGAGTCTCGCCGCAACCTGCGCAAGCGCCTGAGAATTCGAACAATGGCTGTGCGAACTGTGAGTTCTTCACGCTCTGGGCCTTGTTTACGATAGTCTCCTTGTAGCCTACCTTGGTGTTGAGGAAGTCGAAGTTCTCCTGCTCTGCCTGTGCGTCGAGAGCGGAAACCATGACGAGAGCTTTCTCCTTGGCAGGACATACGTCAACGCAGTTGCCGCAACCTGTACAGTCTGCTACTGAAACTGAGAGGGCGAACTTGTAATCCTTGAGGTTAGCCTTACCCTGGGCCAGTTTGAGACCTGCAGGAGCAGCTGCTGCCTCTTCTTCATTGAGAAGGAACGGACGGATAGCTGCGTGAGGGCAGACAAATGCACAAGTGTTGCACTGGATACAGTTGTCAGGCTGCCACTGCGGAACGAACACTGCCACGCCACGTTTCTCGTAAGCGGCTGTGCCGGCAGGCATTGTACCGTCAACGTACGGCATGAATGAACTTACAGGAAGTGTATCGCCGGCCTGGGAGTTCACTACGTCAGCGATTTCTTTTACGAACTCAGGTGCGAGACGGTCCTTGCCCGGATTCTCGAACTTGGCAGTAATGCTTGCCCACTCTTCAGGGACATTGACCTGCTCGTACTCACCACCGCGGTCAACAGCGGCATAGTTCATATTGACGACCTTCTCACCTTTCTTGCCGTAGCTCTTCACGATAGCGTCCTTCATGTATTTTACAGCGTCCTCGTAAGGGATGATGCCTGTAATCTTGAAGAATGCAGACTGGAGAATGGTGTTGGTTCTTCCGCCGAGACCGATTTCAGATGCAATCTTGGTAGCGTCAATGATATAGAACTTGATGTGTTTCTTGGCAAGTGTAGCCTTCACGAACTCAGGAAGTCTCTTGACTGTCTCCTCTGCGTTCCAAAGGCTGTTCAGAAGGAAGGTACCGCCATCCTTGATGCCTTTGAGCACGTCATACTTGCGGAGGTATGAAGGAACGTGGCATGCCACGAAGTCAGGTGTGGACACGAGGTACGGAGCCTTGATCTGGGCGTCACCGAATCTGAGGTGAGAGCAGGTGTATCCGCCTGATTTCTTGGAGTCGTAGTCGAAATAGCCCTGGCAATATTTGTTCGTATGGTTACCGATGATCTTGATGGTGTTCTTGTTTGCACCTACTGTACCATCTGAACCGAGACCGTAGAATTTGCACTCTGTAGTACCAGGTTTTACGATGGAGATCTCTTTCTTGATAGGGAGTGACTTGAAGGTGACGTCATCTACGATACCGATGGTGAAACCGTTCTTAGGTTCTGCCTGCTCGAGGTTGTCGAATACTGCGACGATCTGTGCAGGTGTGGTATCCTTGGATGAAAGACCATAGCGGCCGCCTACGATAACCGGCTCCATGTCTTTGCCCTGGAACATTGCCTTTACATCGAGGTAGAGAGGCTCTCCGAGAGCTCCCGGTTCCTTGGTCCTGTCGAGGACAGCGATTTTCTTCACGCTCTTAGGGAGCACCTTGAAGAAGTATTTCTCTGAGAACGGTCTGTAGAGGTGAACAGAAACGACTCCGTATTTCCTTCCGTGTGCTTCGAGATAGTCGATGGTCTCCTTGATGGTCTCGGTAACTGAACCCATAGCCACGATAATCTCTTCTGCATCCGGAGCACCGTAATACTCGAACGGACGGTATGTTCTGCCGGTAAGTTCACCGAGCTCTCCCATGTAACGTGCAACTACATCAGGAACAGCATCATAGAACTGGTTTCTGGACTCTACAGCCTGGAAATAAACGTCGCCGTTCTGTGCAGTACCCCTTGTTACAGGAGATTCCGGAGTAAGAGCTCTTGCCCTGAACTTCTCGAGAGACTTGGTGCTGACCATCTTTCTGAGATCGTCCTCATCGATAGCCTCAATCTTCTGGATTTCGTGTGATGTACGGAAACCGTCGAAGAAATGGAGGAACGGAATGCTGGACTTGATAGCTGCGAGATGTGCAACTGCAGCCATATCCTGAGCTTCCTGGACAGAACCGGATGCCAACATTGCAAAACCGGTCTGACGGCAAGCCATTACGTCCTGATGGTCTCCGAAAATCGACAGCGCGTGAGATGCAAGTGCTCGTGCTGAAACATGGAACACGGCCGGAAGCATCTCTCCGGCAATCTTGTACATATTTGGAATCATGAGAAGAAGGCCCTGTGAAGCTGTATATGTAGTAGTGAGGGCTCCTGCCTGAAGTGAACCGTGAACGGCTCCTGCGGCACCTCCTTCACTCTGCATTTCGGTAACCTTTACGGTCTCACCCCACAGGTTCTTTTTTCCGTGGGCAGCCCACTCGTCAATGTTCTCAGCCATTGTCGATGATGGTGTGATAGGGTAAATCGCTGCGTGCTCACTGAAAAGGTAAGCGATCTGAGAGGCAGCGAAGTTACCGTCACAGGTGATGAATTTCTTTTCTTTTGCCATAATCGTTAATTTTATGTGATTGATTTTTTACCAACGTAATCTTTCGTTTCTATGAAAGGGTGTCCGACCTTTCGGTTTAGGGTGCTTGACCTTTCGGCTTAGGTCACTCGACCTTTCGGCTTAGGATACTCTACTTTCCGGTTTCAAACAGACCCTTTCATCTCAATAGAAGGACACTCTATCTTTCAGCATCAAACGTAATCTCTCATCTCAATAGAAGGACACTCGACCTTCCGGTTTAATGAAAGAACGAAGACATCAGCCGTTTCCGGAGATGCCTTCTCTTGTTCTACAATGTTTCCAGACCTTCTACTGTCACGATGGAACCGGCGATTCTCTTGACAAGTCCCTGAAGAACTTTGCCAGGACCGATTTCCATAAAGTAGTCAGCTTCGCCTGCCAACATATTTTTCACAGACTGGGTCCATTTTACCGGGGCAGTAAGCTGTGCAAGCAGGTTTTTCTTAATCAGCTCCGGATCCTGTGTCGGCTGAGCTGTAACATTCTGATATATAGGGCATATAGGCGCTTTAATCTCTGTCGCCTCGATAGCCTCGCCGAGTTCAAGTCTTGCCGGCTCCATAAGCGGTGAATGGAAAGCTCCGCTCACTGCAAGCGGCAATGCCCTCTTCGCGCCTTCCGCCTTAGCTCTGTCACAAGCCTCCGCCACTGAATCTTTTTCACCGGACACCACTACCTGTCCATCACAATTATAGTTCGCAGGGATGACGAGTCCGTTGCAGGATTTGCAGACGGCCTCCACCTGTTCGTTGCTCAGGCCAATGATGGCAGCCATAGCTCCCGGAACCTGTTCGCAGCATTTCTGCATGGCTCTTGCCCTGATGGCAACAAGTTTCAATGCATCTTCGAAGGAAATCGCGTGGCTGGCCGCAAGTGCAGAGAACTCACCCAATGAGTGGCCTGCAACCATATCCGGCTCGAAGCCGTCATAGCATGCCGTAAGGATGGTTGAATGCAGAAATATGGCAGGCTGTGTCACCTTGGTGGCCTTCAATGCCTCAGGTGTGCCTTCAAACATAATGTCGGTTATTCTGAATCCAAGAATGTCATTGGCCGCTTCAAACATTTCTCTGGCCTTCTGACTCTTTTCATATACTTCTTTGGCCATTCCCGGGAACTGGGCTCCCTGACCTGGAAATACGTATGCTTTCTTCATAATACTTGAATATATAGATTTAATACAAATAAGTGTCTTTCAACTGTCTTTCAGGTATCGCACTTCTTCACATTTCGTGCCTGTACGACACATTGTGGCAAATTTATAAAAAATCTGAAACAAAAGAAAATAAGAAGGTCATTTATCGGATATGTGTGATTTATTTCGGATATGTCCGATTTATTTCATAAATTTGCAGAGCAAATGCCCCCATAGTCTAATGGATAGGATTAAAGATTCCGGTTCTTTCGGTAGAGGTTCGAATCCCCTTGGGGGTACTGGGCAGAGGCACTCCACTTCGGAGCGCCTTTTTTTTGTTATCGGTGTTAAGGTTAGGGGTTATTTTCGGTGCATCGACTCATCGGATTTATTATCAGTTTATCGGGATATCTGGTTTATCCGTTTAACACTCTCGTAAGCAAATGGGCCAGATCTGTATACGAGTTTCCAACCACGGGGGCAAAACCCCGGAATTTGCTCACGTGACAATGTCAATCAGACACGACGTGGGCAAAAGCCCACGATCCGCACCCGTGAAGTTCAATGAGAAGAACGACGGGTGCAGAAAGGCCGAATTTGCACACGTGAATCTCGGGACCCCCGCAGGCACAGGCGCACTGTAACTTACCTAGTTTTCGCGAGATGTACAAGGCGGTCATCACTATGATGGGTAAGCCGGACAGCGGCATGGCCCGCGGCGAATTGCGAAGCACCCTGAGCTGAGCGGGCCCTTGCCGCAGTTCGGCCACAACATCCATGAAGGACGACGGGGACAGAAAGGCCGAATCTGCACACGAGGATTCAGCCTCAAGAGAATTCAGGTCAATGACGAGACAGGAGGCCCAGGCAAAACCCGGACAGGAGCGAAACGAACGCCGCGGAGAAATACTAAGGCACTATATTTTTCAAAAAATTTACCGCGGCATGTTGCAGAACAAGAAAAAATACATATCTTAGCGCCCTAACAGTTTTGAACAACTCAAATTTATATATTAAAAGGCGATACTATCAGATAGAAGATACCTGAATTACCTTAAACATGAGCGACAAGTTCTATTGCCGGCTACATGAACCTGACCCTCAGGAATACATAACATCACAAATCATAAGTAAATGAAAACAAAACTTTTCTTGGCTTTGGCCGCATTTGCAGCCATCACTATCTCCGGATGTTCTAAATCCGAGACACTCCTGACTCCGGAAATCAAAGTCACCAACTTGTCAACAACAAGTTTCTCATTCACATGGACTGCGATTCCTGACGCTACAGGATACACCTATGAGGTGAAAGCAGCAAACCAGTCGACAGTAACGGACGGCAACAGAGAGAAGCCTGAAAACGTAGAGGTTACAGGACTCAGCACAGCCAGCACATATACAGTTTCAGTCAAGGCTCTCGGAACAGGGTCATTCACGGACTCAGAATACGCTACAATTACCGTGACGACATTGGACAACACTATCCATTTCGCTGACAAGGTGCTCGAAAGAAGACTCCTGGCGATGACAGAGCCTAAGATTGACGCGGACGGTGACGGCAAGATCACATTCGAAGAAGCCGCTGCGGTGAAGGAACTTCAACTCGGATTCGACTTGAAACCGGAGAGCACAGTTGACTGCGTAACGGACATCACAGGACTGGAATACTTCACATCATTGGAAACATTGAGTCTGAAATTCAACAGCGTAAGCGACATCAAGCCTATCGAAGGCATCTCGACATTGAAAGTCCTCATCCTCGGAGAGAATCCGATCTCTTCCATCAATCTCGATAAACTCGGCGAACTCACCGACCTCAGACTCTACGGCACAAACATCTCTGACATTGACCTGACAAAGACTCCGAAACTCGAAAGCCTCTACCTCCAGAGGACAAATGTCAGCAAGGTTGACCTCACTCCGCTCCAGTCACTGGACCAGGCCCTCCTCAACAAATGCTCAAGCCTTACCGAGATCAAGGCCTCGAACCTGCCTAGCATCACCAGAATCGATGCGGTAGAATGCAACCTCAAGAGTTTTGAGATTTCAGACTGCCCTTCATTGAGAGAGCTTCACCTGAACAGCAACAAGCTCACATCCATAAAGATGACAAATCTCGCCATGCTCATGCGACTGAACGTTTATGACAACCAGCTCACCAGCATTGACGTATCGAATCTGCCATTTCTCATGTGGCTGTTCGTGTACGACAATCAGCTTACAAGCATTGATCTGTCAGCAAATGTTCCGCTGAGAGAGTTCAGGGCGTCCAACAACCCGCTTACAGAAGTCAATCTGAGCACAAATGAGAACATCGTTTCACTCGAACTTGAGAACATGAGCAAGATGAAGACTCTGAATATCAAGAACGACTTCTATGACGAATACAGCGAGTATCTCATCGTTGACGGAAACACCGCCCTCGAGAAGGTAATCACCGATCCGGGTAAAGAGTTCGAACACGTCAAGAAGTTGTTTGCAAACAATCCTAAAGTTCAGGTTGTAACAGAATAATGATTTCTGTCAATGCCAATGCAAAAAAGGCCGACCGTCGATTTTGATGGCCGGCCTTAATTGTTTATTCAAGGTCCGCGACGGGGGCAAAAAGGCCTGCTCTGTACACGTGAAGTTCAATGAGAAGAACGACGGGGGCAAAACCCCACAATCTGCTCACGTGACAATGTCAATCAGGGATGACGGGGGCAAAAAGGCCTGATCTGCACACGTGAATCTCGGGACCTCAGCAGGCACAGGCGCGCTGTAACTTACCTTGTTTTCGTGAGG